>JAESGJ010000061.1_pt1 | contig 221024 bp, 199 predicted proteins | sample 9266241 | NCBI WGS metagenome assembly JAESGJ01 (sample SAMN14514841, study PRJNA621669) | algae metagenome | isolation source: Brasilonema octagenarum HA4186-MV1 and co-occurring heterotrophs from wet... | place: USA: Manoa Valley, Hawaii | collected 2009-07-20
AACAGGATGGCTGACGAGACTGGCGAGCCGTTTTCTCAAAGCCCCGCCTGCCCCCTTTCAAGAAACCCAAGCCTCAGGAGATGCCCATGTCAGACGATGTCGTCATCGTCAGCGCCGCCCGCACCCCGGTCGGAAGCTTCAACGGAGCGTTCGCGACCCTTCCCGCCCATGACCTCGGCGCCGTCGCCATCAAGGCCGCGCTGGAGCGCGGGGGCATCGAGCCCGGCCGGGTCTCGGAAGTCATCATGGGTCAGATCCTGACCGCCGCCCAAGGCCAGAACCCGGCTCGTCAGGCCTCGATCGCCGCCGGTATTCCGGTGGAGAGCCCGGCCTGGGGCGTCAACCAGCTTTGCGGCTCGGGCCTGCGCACGGTTGCGCTCGGGTACCAGGCGCTGCTCAACGGCGATTCCGAGATCGTGGTCGCCGGCGGCCAGGAATCCATGAGCATGGCCCCGCACGCACAATATCTGCGTGGCGGCGTCAAGATGGGCCCGGTCGAGTTCGTCGACACCATGATCAAGGACGGCCTGTGGGATGCCTTCAACGGCTACCACATGGGCAACACCGCCGAGAACGTGGCACGGCAGTGGCAGATCACCCGCGCCCAGCAGGACGAGTTCGCGGTCGCCTCGCAGCAGAAGGCGGAGGCAGCGCAGAAGGCCGGCAAGTTCAACGACGAGATCGTCCCCGTCACCATCAAGACCCGCAAGGGCGACGTTGTCGTCAGCGCCGACGAATATCCGCGCCACGGCGCCACGCTCGATGGCATGGCCAAGCTCAAGCCCGCCTTCGAGAAGGACGGCACGGTCACCGCGGGCTCGGCATCCGGCATCAATGACGGCGCCGCTGCCGTGGTGCTGATGACCGCCAAGCAGGCCGCCAAGGAAGGCAAGAAGCCGCTCGCGCGGATCGTGTCCTGGGCGCAGGCCGGCGTCGACCCGAAGATCATGGGCACGGGCCCGATCCCGGCCTCGCGCGCCGCGTTGAAGAAGGCCGGCTGGAACGTCGGCGATCTCGACCTGATCGAGGCCAACGAGGCCTTCGCGGCGCAGGCCTGCGCTGTCAATAAGGACCTCGGCTGGGACACCTCCAAGGTCAACGTCAACGGCGGCGCGATCGCGATCGGTCATCCCGTCGGCGCGTCCGGCGCACGCGTTCTGGTGACACTGCTGCACGAAATGCAGAAGCGTGATTCGAAGAAGGGCCTCGCCACGTTGTGCATCGGCGGCGGTATGGGTATCGCGATGTGCATCGCGCGCGACTGAAGACAGCTGACACGTAGCTGACGCGCAGTTTGCGCGTGCGCTGCACACGTCATCGAGTGCGTTGCACGCGACTAAAAAGGCGGCGGTTGCAAATCAAATATTCTTCGCAACGGCGCAGGCCTCGACTAAAGAAAACGCCCGGCTCGATGCCGGGCGTTTTGTTCTTGATGTCCGTCAAACCAACCGCATAATCCAACGCTAAAAAACAATCACGTCAGAAACGTCCGAAGAGTCCAAGGGAAGGAATACGACATGGCACGTGTTGCATTGGTCACGGGTGGTACGCGGGGCATCGGTGCTGCGATCAGCAAGGCACTGAAGGCGGCGGGATACAAGGTCGCCGCGAGCTATGCCGGCAATGATGCGGCGGCGGAGAAGTTCAAGGCCGAGACCGGCATCGCCGTCTACAAATGGGACGTCAGCAGTTTCGATGCCTGCGCCGAGGGCGTGAAGAAGGTCGAGGCCGATCTCGGACCGGTCGAGGTGCTGGTCAACAATGCCGGCATCACCCGCGACACCGCCTTCCACAAGATGACGCTGGAACAGTGGAACGCGGTCATCAACACCAATCTCGGCTCACTCTTCAACATGACGCGCCAGGTCATCGAGGGCATGCGTGCGCGGAAGTTCGGCCGCATCATCTCGATCTCCTCGATCAACGGCCAGAAGGGGCAGTTCGGCCAGGTCAATTATTCCGCGGCGAAGGCCGGTGACATCGGCTTCACCAAGGCGCTCGCGCTCGAAAACGCCAAGGGCGGCATCACCGTTAACGCGATCTGTCCCGGCTACATCAACACCGAAATGGTTCAGGCGGTACCGAAAGACGTTCTGGAGAAGAACGTGATCCCGCAGATCCCGGTCGCCCGGCTCGGCGAGCCCGAGGAGATCGCCCGCGCGGTGGTGTTCCTCGCAGCCGACGAGGCCGGTTTCATCACGGGCTCGACGATGACCATCAACGGCGGCCAATATCAGGCCTGATAAGGCGCCAAGGCATTCAGGTCAAAAGCCTGTAGCGTCACGCGCGACAAGGCGATAGTGAAGACGACAATGCCCGGCCTCGTGCCGGGCATCGTTGTCATCAGAGCCTTCGTCAATGACCCCGCGCACAGCCACGCTGATCGGATTGACCGCGATCCTGATGTGGTCGCTGCTGTCGGTGATGACGGTGGCGACCGGAAGGATCCCGGCGTTTCAGCTTGCCGCGATGACCTTCGCGATCGGCGGCTTGGTCGGCCTGCTCACCTGGATCGGCCGCGGCGAGGCGGCGAAGAGCCTGCGTCAGCCGCTGGTCGTCTGGGCAGTCGGCGTCGGCGGCCTGTTCGGCTATCACGCGCTGTATTTTCTCGCGCTGCGCTTTGCGCCGCCGGCCGAAGCCGGACTGCTGAATTATCTGTGGCCGCTGCTGATCGTACTGTTCTCGTCCTTTCTGCCGGGCGAGCGGCTCGCCCCGCATCACATCGTCGGGGCGATGCTCGGCCTCGTCGGCACCGTGCTGCTGTTCGCCGGCAATACCTCCGGCTTCGCTGCGGGGCAGGCGCCCGGATTGGCTGCGGCCTTCATCGCTGCATTCGTCTGGGCTACTTATTCGGTGCTGTCGCGCCGGCTCAAAGCCGTTCCGACCGATGCAGTCGCCGGATTCTGTCTGGCCACCGCCGTGCTTGCCGCGCTGATGCACGGCCTGCTCGAGACCACCGTGTGGCCGGAGACCATGCTGCAATGGCTCTCCGTGATCGCGCTCGGCATAGGTCCCGTCGGTGCCGCCTTCTATGCCTGGGACATTGGGATGAAGCGCGGTGACATCCGCGTGCTCGGCGCCGCCTCTTACGCGACGCCGCTGCTCTCGACCGGCTTCCTCATCGCCGCCGGTTTTGCCAAGGCCAGCGCCAACATCGCCATCGCCGCAATCCTGATCGCCGGGGGCGGTCTGATCGCGGCGAAGGACATGGTGCTGCGGAAGCGATGAGGCGCTCGTTCATCGAGACGGTGGTTATCGGCCGGCCTATGTGAAGGTTCCAACGAGGTTTGTTCGTCGATTATCCGTGCGGAAGCCCATTCCAGCCGATCGGGATTGATCCGCGGCTAAAGCGCCGGCTGCCACCCCGGCGGCCGATACATCGCTTCCGGAATCTGCCCGAGTTCGGACCGCTGCAACCGTTGCGGCGTCAGACCGTAGAATTCCTGGAAGCTGAGGATTAGCGGCCGCCATTTGTCTGGGTCGATGCGATTGCTCGCCCCATCCATCATGATCTCGGGATGCGCGTGCACGCGGGTGATGCGGACCTCGATCGCGGCGAGATTGCCGCGCCACACTGCATCGTCCTGCGCCATCTCATGCACATGGGCGACCTTGGCTTCCATCTGCACCGTGCACTCGGCCGCTCGTGGCGCGCTGACCGTTTCGCCCGGCAGCGCCGTCAGACCGCAAAGGCCGAACTTGTCTTTCTCATGCCTGTAGCCGCGATAGAGTTTTCCCGGCGGCACCGGATTCGACCCGGTTGTGCGCGCGAGACGGTCGACGGCGGCGACGAGACCTGCCGACGGCAGATTGAGCACACATTCGCCACTGCGAAGCATGTTCTCGGTGGTCCTTGAATTGCGCGCGAGCCCGAGCATGCAGCGCCATCCCACCCACCACGCCGACGACATCGGCGCGAGATTGTAAGAGCCGTCGTCGTTGGTTGAACCGATCAGGACGACAGGCGTACCGAAATACAGAATCGCCGGGTCGATCTGGACGGCGGTAGAGCCGAGTGTTCCGTGCATCGTGCGCTCCTCTTCATTGGAAGCGCAGTCCTATTCCGGAGAACCGATCCAACCCACCCGATTCCAGATCGCCGATTTACGGCTGCCAGCCCTTCGGTGCGAGCTCGAATTTCGCGAACTCAAAGGCCGGTGCCACGGTGCAGCCGACCAGCGTCCAGTCGCCGGTCGTCTCCGCCATCTGCCAGGCGTCCGCCGGCACGATGGCCTGCGGCCGCTCGCCGCCCACGAGGTCGGTGCCGAGCCGCACTTCGTGCTGTGAACACCCTTCATGCGCGATGCGCAGCATCAAGGGGCTGCCGGCGTAATAGTGCCATGTCTCGACCGCATCGACGCGATGCCAGTGCGAACGCTCGCCGCGCGCCAGCAGGAAGTAGATCAGGGTCGAGCGCGAACGGCCGTTGGCGTCGGTGGCCTGGTCGCGGAACGTTTCGCGGTAATGGCCGCCTTCAGGATGCGGCCGCAATTCGAGGCGCGCGATGATCTCGGCTGCGGTCGGCATCGATCCCCGTCAGGACTTGTTCTTCGCGACTTATGCCTCAGGACTTGTTCTTGCGCTCGCGCAATTCGCCGAACACGGCGGCGGCCTCCGCGCCCTTCATGTGTAGCCTGGCGGCGACCTCGGGCGCATCAGCGCGCAGGAACACGTTTGTTCGCTTCTCGTCACCAAGCAGTGAAGGAATGGTGGGCTTGTTCTCGGCCCGCAACCTCGTCACCTCGGCGGCACGTGCCTGGAGGGCGGCGTTGTCGGGGTCGACGGTGAGGGCGAACTTGACGTTGGAGGCCGTGTATTCGTGGCCGCAATAGAGCTTGAAGTCGTCGGGCAGGGCCCGCAGCTTCAGCAGCGAATCCCACATCATCGGATAGGTGCCCTCGAACACGCGGCCGCATCCGATCGAGAACAGCGTATCGGCGGCGAACACCGTCTTCTCGGTGTCGAACACGTAGGAGACGTGGTCGAGCGTGTGGCCGGGCGTCTCAAGCACGCGCGCCAGCAGGTTACCGATCTTGACCACGTCGGCATTGGCGACACGCAGATCGACGTTGGCGATTGCAGTGGTCTTGTCGTGCGGCGCGACGACGCGGCAATTATATTTCCGCTTGAGTTCGGCGACCCCGCCGACATGATCGCCGTGATGATGGGTGATCAGGATGTCGGTGAGCTGCCAGCCCTCTCGCTCCAGCGCCGCCAGGATGGGGCCAGCCTCGGGCGCGTCGATCGACGCCGTCGCCTTGGTTTCCACATCGTGGATCAGATAGCCGAAATTGTCGTTTAAACAGCTGAAAGTACGAATTTCGGCGGCCATGTCATCTCCATCGGGCTCAGCCCCGCCAGACAAATATGGCGTTAACGTTGCGCAGGCAATGCAATATTCCGCGCGCGGCGTCGCTCTCGTGCATGTTACATTGCCGTCATGACCATCGACGTCGTCGACCTCCGCGAGTTCTATTCCCGCCGCCTCGGGATCGTGGCGCGGCAAATGATCAATCGCGGCATCAGGGAGCGCTGGCCGAGCGCTGAGGGCCAGCGCGTGCTTGGCCTTGGCTATCCCACGCCCTATCTGGGGTTGTTCCGTGAAGACGCCGAGCGCTGCCTCGCCTTCATGCCGGCGGCCCAGGGTGTCCTGAAATGGCCGACGGGGCGGCCGGCCCTGGCCTCTCTGGTCGATGAGTTCTCACTGCCGCTTCCTGACGCCGCGGTCGACCGCATCCTGGTGGTCCACGCTCTGGAGATGTCGGACGATCCGGCCGCGCTGCTGCGCGAGGCGTGGCGCGTGTTGTCGCCATCCGGCCGCGTGATCGCGGTCATTCCGAACCGGCGCGGGGTGTGGACCCGCACCGACAGCACGCCGTTCGGTCACGGCCGACCGTATTCGCGCTCGCAGATCACCGACCTTTTGCGCCAGACCTGGTTCACCCCGACCGCATGGGGCGAGGCGCTTTTCATGCCGCCCTACGCCGGCGGCTGGGTGCTGAAATCCGCGCAGATGTGGGAGCGCGCCGGTGCGGCGCTGTCGCTGCCCTTCGCCGGCGTGCACATCGTCGAGGCCACCAAGCAGGTCTACCGCGCCATCCCCGCCAAGCGCGAGCGGGCGCGGTTGATTCCCTCGCTGGCCAAGCCGGTGCTGGTGCCATCCTCGACGACGGCAACGCGCGGCTGAAAACAAATCGTCCCGGCGCGAGGCCGGGACGATTCAGTTCAGGAAATGGTTCAGGACGTCTGGCGAAGGCGTTGCAGCCAGCCTACTCGCCGGGGGCCACTTCGTCGCTCGATGCAGCCGGCGCAGCTTCGCGCTCGGGGCGCGGGCCATGCGGGCGGCGGCGACGCCGCGGAAAGCGCTCACCGGCACCACCGCCTTCGAAGGCGCCCGGGACATTCGCTCCACCATTCACTTGCGGCTGCGGGCCGGTGATGAACGAGGGCAGACGGTCGACGCTGCCGGTGTCGGCAACGACGGGCTGCGGCTGGTTCAGCGGCAGCGGTTGAGGCTGGGGCTGATATTGCGGCTGCGGACGGTGCTCACGCTCGCGGTGCTCGCGCGGCTGCTGGTTCTCGCGCTGGTAAGGCTGGTTGTCGCGCGGCTGATGATCACGCTGGTGATGATCGCGCTGGCCGTCGCGGTCGCGCGCGAAGGGCGGCTGCTGTTGCGGCTGCGGGACGAAGCCCGGCTCCTGACCGAAATTCGAGAAATTCTCGCCGTCGTCGTCGCCGTCGTCGCTATTGCTGCTGATCGGCTCGTCACCGCGCGGCTGCTGGTTCTGGCGGAACTGTTCCTGGGCCGCAGCGATCAGGCGGAAATAATGCTCGGCGTGCTGGTAGTAGTTCTCGGCCGCAACGGGGTCGCCGGAGGAGCGCGCGTCGCGTGCGAGCTGGAGATACTTTTCGGCGATGTGCGAGGCGGTGCCGCGGATCTTGATGTCGGGTCCGTTGGACTCGTAGACCCGGGTCATCGGGTTCTGGCTGCGCCGGTTATTATTGTTGTTGTTATTGTTATTGTTGCGGTTGCGCATCCGCTGCTTGTTCTGACCGTTTCTCATGTCCTGCCTTTAATTCCAGCCCTAAACGTTGCACGCGTTACTGATTGCTAGGAGTGATCTGGTGCCAGCGGTTCACATCGCTCGCGCGCACCGCACGCAAGAGCGGATCGAACCCTGCCGATGTACGTCGACCGTCGCGTTCAACAAGGACGCGTTCCCCACCCGCCAGCACTGATCGCCAGCGAACCCATTCATTTTGCTTGTCGAAACAAGCCCAGCTGTGTTGCGTAAATCTTCAAGCGCAATATCAGGCTTTCGTTCACTTTGCGGTCGGAGAGCAGCGCAGCTCCACTGGCTATCGCGCTTCACAGGACCTGCGGCTTGGAACCTTATCAGTAAAGCTCTCGCCCGAGAGCCCGGCTTTCACCCGTAGGTCTACGGGGCCGGCACCGATCTGTTGATCGGAACGTAGTCGTTCCCAAGGGATATTCCAAGAGCTTTTTGCAGGCCAATCCGGCTTTTATGGAGGCATTTTTCGGGCTGAAACCGCCCGCGGGATGCCGGCCAGGTCGGCCTTGGGTTGCCTGTCCACCGTTAACGCGCCGGCCGTCATCAGCGTTTCAATCGTCAGGGCCTGCCCCTGTCCGGCCTCGACGATCAGCGCTCCACCAGGGGCGAGACGCTCGGCGGCCTGCGGGATGAGGGCGCGATAGGCGTCATAACCGTCGTTGCCCCCGTCGAGCGCCAGAAGCGGATCGTGCTCGCGCACCTCGAGGCTCAGTGTCGGGATTTCGGCGGAGGGAATATAGGGCGGGTTCGAGACGATCACGTCAAACGGGCCGCGCAGCGCCGCCAAATAGGAGCAAGCGACGAAGCCGGCGCGGCCGGCGAGGCCGAGGGCGACCGCGTTGTCGCGCGCCGTGTCGAGCGCCGTCAGGCTGACATCGGTGCCGATCCCGAACGCGTCGGGAATCTCGTGTAGCAATGCGAGCAGGATGGCGCCCGATCCGACTCCGATGTCTGCAATGAGTGGGCGTCGCCCTGATATCTTCAGCTCCCGAAAGATCTCGAGCGCGAGCTCGACGACGGTCTCGGTGTCCGGCCGCGGTACCAGCGTCGCCTCCGACAGGCGAAACGGCAGGCCCCAGAATTCCTTCGTCCCGAGAATCCGTGCCACCGGTTCGCCGGCGATCCGTCGCTTCGCGAATTGCGCGAGCTGCGACGCCTCGGCCTCGGTGAGCGGCCGGGCCGATTGCGCAATCAGGCCGGTGAGATTGAGTCCGAGCGCAGCACCGAGCAGGACACGGGCGTCGGTCTCGGCTTCGTCGCTCTGCGCCGATCTGAGCTGCGCAGCGAGCGCGCGTCGCGCGTTCTCGATGGATTGTCCGGTAAAGGGATTGCTCACGCGTCACGCCGCCGCGCCTTGGGCGGCGAGCTGTGCGGCCTGGTGCTCGGTGGTCAGCGCGTCGATCAGTTCACCGAGAGCTTCGCCCGCGATCACCTGCGGCAGCTTGTAGAGCGTCAGGTTGATGCGGTGGTCGGTGACGCGCCCTTGCGGAAAATTGTAGGTGCGGATGCGCTCGGAGCGGTCGCCGGAGCCAACCTTCTCCTTGCGTTCGGCGGAGCGTGCGGCATCGACGCGCTGCTGCTCGGCGTCGTAGATGCGCGAGCGCAGGATGTTCATGGCGGAGGCGCGATTCTTGTGCTGCGAGCGCGAGTCCTGCATCATCACCACGATGCCGGTCGGAATGTGGGTGATGCGGATCGCCGATTCGGTCTTGTTGACGTGCTGGCCGCCAGCGCCTTGCGCGCGCATGGTTTCGATCCTGAGATCGTCGTTCTTGATGTCGACGTCGACTTCCTCGACCTCCGGCATCACGGCGACGGTCGCGGCAGATGTATGAATACGTCCCTGCGTCTCGGTATCAGGCACGCGCTGCACGCGATGCACGCCGGATTCGAATTTCAGCTTGGAGAATGCACCGCGGCCCTGCACCTCCGCGATGATTTCCTTGTAGCCGCCGACGGTGCCTTCGCTGGCCGAGATCACCTCGACCTTCCAGCCCTGCAAGGCAGCGAAGCGCTCGTACATCCGGAACAGGTCGCCGGCAAACAGCGAGGCTTCGTCGCCGCCGGTGCCGGCGCGGATTTCCAGCACCACGTTGCGGTCGTCCATGGCGTCCTTGGGCAACAGGGCGACGCGGATCTTCTGGACCAGCTCCTCGATTTTCGGCGTGAGCTCGTCGCGCTCGGCTTCCGCCATGGCGCGCATCTCGGCATCGGTCGCGGGATCGGCGATCAGCGCCTCGGTGTCGGCGAGCTCCTTCACGGCTGAGCGATAGGTCTTCACGGCGTCGATCAGCGGGGTGATCTCGGCGAGCTCGCGCGTGATCTGTACATAGCGTTCGGAGGAAAGCTGCCGCAGCGATTCGGCTTCGAGCGAGGCGTGATGCGCAAGCAGGACGTCCAGTTTGGCTTCGGGGAGTGACGACATCGGTTCAGTCTCAAATGGCGGAAGGCGGCGGGAGCGGCGGCAAGGAGCGGCGAAAAGGCCCGCTACAACGCCAGGCCTTCGGCCTCGGCAAATTCCGTCAGTTTCTGCCGGATCGAGACGCTGCCCGCCGGTGCGTCCAGCAGCGGACCGAGCACGGCTTCGGCTTTCTTGGCATCGAGATCGATGACCATCGCCTTGACCGGGCCGAGTGCGGTTGCCGACAACGACAGCGAACGGTAGCCCAGCGCAATCAGGGCCAGTGCGCCGATCGGCTTGGATGCCATCTCGCCGCAGAGCGAGAGCGACTTCTTCGCCGCCTGCGACTTGCGCGCGATGTCGCGCAGCGCGCGCAGGATCGGCGCCGACATGGTGTCGAAGCGCTCGGAGACTTTTGCGTTGCCGCGGTCGACCGCGAACAGGAACTGGAACAGATCGTTGGAGCCGACCGAGATGAAGTCGACCTTCCTCAGGAGCTCGTCGAGCTGATAGAGCAGCGCGGGGACCTCGACCATGGTGCCGATGTCGATGCGCTCCGGCAGCGTATGGCCGTGCTGGCGCAGATAAGTCAGTTCGCGCTCGACCAGCGCCTTGGCCGAATCGAATTCGGCGACCTCCGAAATCATCGGGAACATGATGCGCAGCGCGCGGCCGCCGCCGGCACGTAAGAGCGCCCGGATCTGGCCGCGCAACAGGCCGGGTCGGTCGAGCCCAAGCCGGATCGCGCGCCAGCCGAGCGCGGGATTTTCCTCGATCACGGCTTCCATATAGGGCAGCGCCTTGTCGCCGCCGATATCGAGGGTGCGGAAGGTGACGGGCTTGGTGCCGGCCGCGTCCAGCACGGTGCGATACAGCGCCAGCTGGTCGCTGGTGCGCGGCAGGCTCTGACCGACCATGAACTGCAGCTCGGTGCGGAACAGGCCGATGCCGGCGCTGCCGGTGTCCTCGATATGCGGCAGGTCGATGGCAAGACCCGCATTGATCATCAGCTCGACCTTCTGGCCGTCCTTGGTGACGCAGGGCCGGTCGCGCAGCGCCAGGTATTGCGCCTGGCGGCGGGCGCGGAAGCGCACGCGCTCGGCGAAGGCCGCCTCGACCTCCTGCGACGGGCGCACGTAGATCATGCCGGATGTGCCGTCGACGATGACGGCATCGCCGGGATCGGCGATACCAGGCGCGTTGGGCACTTCGCCGACCGCGGGAATGCCGAGTGCGCGCGCCACGATCGAGACGTGTGAATTGGCGGTGCCTTCCTCCAGGATGATGCCGCGCAGGCGCTTGCGGTCGTAGTCGAGCAGCGCAGCCGGCCCCATCGCGCGGGCGATGACGATGGCGTTGTCGGGCAACTGCTCGCGCGACGGCGCGTGGTCCTGGCCGACCAGCTGACGCATCAGGCGATAGCCGAGATCTTCGAGATCGTGCAGCCGGTCGCGCAAATAGGGATCGGTCGAGCGCAGCATGCGCGCGCGGGTGTCGGACTGCACGCGCTCGACCGCGGCTTCCGCGGTGAGGCCGGTGGCGACCGCCTCATGCAGCTTGTGCGACCAGCCCTGATCGTTGGCGAACATGCGATAAGCTTCCAGCACCTCGCGATGTTCGCCGCCCTCGGCGACGTCGCCGCGCTCCAGCATGCGGTCGAGATCGGCGCGGAGCTTGGCCAGCGCGGTGTCGAGCCGCTTGATTTCCTTGGGCAGGTCCTCGGCGATGTAGTCCTTGATGACGACGCGCGGCTCATGCAGCACGACATGGCCGAGCGCGATGCCTTCCGACAGGATCGCACCGACCTTCTGCATCGAGTGGCGGGCGGCCGGCTCCAGGCCGGGCTGGGCCAGCGCCGACAATTCGCCGGAGGCGATCAGCTCCGCCAGCACCATGGCGGTGGTCTGCAGTGCCTCGAGCTCCTCCTCGACATAGGTTCGCTTGGCGCGGTTCTGCACCACCAGCACGCCGAGCGTGTTGCCGGCGCGCAGGATCGGCACGCCGAGGAAGGAGTGGTAAATCTCTTCGCCGGTCTCCGGGCGGAACGAGAAGGCCGGGTGGCTCTGCGCGTCGTTCAGGTTGAGCGGCGTCGCCTCGCTGGCAACGAGGCCGACCAGGCCCTCATGGGCGCTCAGCACGGTGTGGTGGACGGCCTCGCGGTTGAGGCCCTCGGTGGCGTAGAGCTCGAGCGTGTTGTCGACGCGCAGCACATAGACCGAGCAGACTTCGGCCACCATGTTGGCGGCGATCAGCACCACGATCTTGTCCAGCCGCTCCTGGGCCGAGACCTGCTCCGCCATGGTTTCGCGGAGCCGTCTCAACAAGACGCGGGGACCTCCCGACGCGCTCCGCATGTCCCGTCAATCTCCTCCGTCTGCCCGGCCCGGCGGTATCAGCCGGCGGCTGGCCTAAATTCCAGAAAAACAACCAATTTGTTTGTCCGGCGCAGGCACAAAGCCAAAATCTACTTGAGATCAGCGCTTGTGCCGAATCAGCGCCGCCCTGAACTGGGACACAGTCTGCGGCAGCCCACCCTGTTCGCCGTATAGCGAATCGAGGCTTGTTTTGCCAAGCAAAACGCCTGCCAAACGCGAATGTGTGGGGACCTCAGCGTTTGCTGCGACCGCTAAGAGAAAATTAGTCCATGCATGGTCCGGAAACGTGCGAAGCGGTTTTCCGGAAAGACCTGAAGCGCGACGATGGCCGTGCGTCAGGCCTGATCGAGACCGTAGAGCGTATGCAGGGTGCGCACCGCAAGCTCGGTATAGGCGGTGTCGATCAACACCGAGAACTTGATCTCGGAGGTTGTAATGGCCCGGATGTTGATATTCCGCCCCGCAAGGGCCGAGAACGCCTGGGCCGCGACGCCGGCGTGGCTGCGCATGCCGCTGCCGATCACCGAGATTTTTGCGACGTCGGTCGCGGTATCCAGCCTTGCATAACCGATCTTGGCCTTGGCGGCGGTAATCGTGTCCTTGGCGCGGGTAAAATCGGCCGCCGGCACCGTGAAGGTGAGGTCGGTGGTCTTGCCGTCTTCCGACACGTTCTGCACGATCATGTCGACGTTGATGTTGGCATCCGCCAGCGGGCCGAAAATCGAGGCGGCGACGCCCGGCTTGTCCTCGATCTGGCGCACCGAGATCTGGGCTTCGTCCTTCGAAAAGGCGATGCCGGTGACGACGTGGCTTTCCATGATCTCCTCCTCGCTGCAGATCAGCGTGCCGGGCGGCTGGTTGGCATGCGGGTCGATATCCTCCGGCTTGTCGAAGCTCGAACGGACGAAGATCGGCATGTTGTGGACCATGCCGAGTTCCACCGAGCGGACCTGGAGCACTTTTGCCCCCTGGGAGGCCAGTTCCAGCATGTCTTCGAATGCGATCTTGTCGAGCCTCTTGGCCTTCGGCACGATTCGCGGGTCGGTGGTGTAGACGCCGTCGACGTCGGTGTAGATGTCGCAGCGGTCGGCCTTGACGGCAGCGGCGATCGCCACGGCCGAGGTGTCGGAGCCGCCACGGCCGAGCGTGGTGATGCGGCCCGTCTTGGGCTCGATGCCCTGGAAGCCGGCGATGACCGCGACCTCCTTGCGCTCCCTGAAGCGCTTGATGATCTCGGTGCCGTCGATGTCCTCGATCCGGGCCGAGGCGTGGGCGTCGCTGGTCTTGATCGGGATCTGCCAGCCCTGCCAGGAGCGGGCCTGAATGCCCATGCCCTGGAGCGCGATGGCGAGCAGGCCGGATGTCACCTGTTCGCCGGAAGCGACGACGGCGTCGTATTCGCGCGCGTCGTGCATCGGCGAGGCCTCGGTGCACCAGGCCACCAACTCGTTGGTTTTCCCGGACATCGCCGAGACGACCACGGCCACTTCGTGGCCGGCGTCGACCTCACGCTTCACATGGCGTGCGACGTTGCGGATACGTTCGATGTTGGCGACGGATGTGCCGCCGAATTTCATCACGAGGCGGCTCATGACGACGCGTGCATTCCTTCAAAGGGATCAGTATGGTGACCCGCACCGGACAGGTGCCTGCGGACACCGACCGCGCGTATACATAGCGGCGGGGCCGGGGGCAAGCGGGTTCCTGCGGGACCGGGTGCGGCAATGGGTTGACCGAGGTCATGGCGCGTTACATCGACGAGATTCTACAGCCCGGCGAACGGGTTCTGTATTCGACCAATGCGCACTGGATTTTCTATTTCCCGGCCATCGTGGCCTGGATCGTGGCTGGCGCGCTCTTCGTGACGTCCCGGCAGCCGATGGCCGATGGGCTCGTCCTGCTCTGCCTCGTCGCCTCCGGCCTGGTCGCGCTCGCGGCGCTCTATTGGACATTCAAGGCCTGGTTCCATCGCTGGACCATCGAGACCGATGTCACCAATCTCAGGGTTGTGCACAAGACCGGTTTCATCAAGCGCCGTACCTTCGAAATGGCGCTGGACAAGGTCGAGAGCGTCGACGTCGATCAGACCATCCTAGGACGTATTTTCAACTACGGGGACGTGACGATTCGCGGCGTCGGCGAGGGGATCGAGACGATCAAGACCATCGCCTCGCCGCTCGCTTTCCGCAGTTCAATCACCACGCGGTAGGACCGCGCGTAACAATGAGCATGCAGCAAGATACTTCCGCAACCGCAAGCCCGCAGCACGGCTCGACCGTCGATGCCGGCGAGATTGCCAAATTCTCGAAGCTCTCGGCGGAGTGGTGGGACCCCAACGGCAAGATGGCCCCGCTGCACCGGATCAACCCGCTGCGGCTTGGCTATATCCGCGATGCCGCCTGCCGCAAATTCGAACGCAACGTACGCAGCCTCAACTGCCTCGGCGGCCTGCGCGTGCTCGACATCGGCTGCGGCGCCGGCCTGTTGTGCGAGCCGCTGTCGCGGCTCGGGGCACAAGTCATCGGCGTCGATCCGTCCCAAAGCAACATCGCCGCGGCGAAGCTGCATGCCGACAAGGGCCATCTTGCGATCGACTACCGATGCACCACGGTGGAGGAGATCGACCCGCGTGAGCGCTTCGATATCGTGCTGGCGATGGAGGTCGTCGAGCACGTCGTCGATGTCGGCGTCTTCCTGAAGCGCTGTGCCGCGATGCTGAAGCCGAACGGCCTGATGGTGGTCTCGACGCTGAACCGCAATTGGAAGAGCTTTGCGCTCGCCATCGTCGGCGCCGAATACGTCTTGCGCTGGCTGCCGCGCGGCACCCACGAATGGAACAAGTTCGTCACCCCGGACGAGCTGACCAAATACCTGCTCGACAACCGCCTCGTCATCACCGAGCAGACCGGCGTGGTCTACTCGCCCTTCGCCGACAAATGGTCGCTCTCGTCGGATATGGACGTGAACTACATGGTGGTGGCGGAAGGCATGGTGTGAGCGCGTAAGCGGGCCCAAGCATCGCTCCTATGACGTGGGCATGATTGACCTGCCTGAGCGCTAGCGGCAGGTTGGCTGCGGTCCCTTCCCTGCATTAGCCCCATCCCATGTTCACCATCGCCAGCCTTTGGATTCCCTTCACCGTCGTCGCCGCGCTGGGTCAGGTCGCGCGCAATGCGATGCAGCGGTCGCTGACGAAGCCGTTGGGGACCTGGGGAGCGACCAATATCCGCTTCCTGTTCGGCTTTCCGTTCTCGCTGGTTTTTCTGGGCGTGGTGCTGATCGCCACCGGCGATCATCTCGGCCCGCCGCCCTCCGTATTCTGGCCGTGGCTGCTGCTGGGGGCGCTCAGCCAGATCGTCGCCACCGGCCTGATGCTGCTCGCCATGAACGACCGTTCCTTCGTGGTGACGACGGCGTATCTGAAGACCGAGGCAATCCAGACTGCGATCTTCGGCTTCGTCTTTCTCGGCGACCACCTCACCTGGCTGAAGGTGCTGGCGATCGTCGTCGCGACGATCGGCGTCGTCATCACCGCGCTCAGGCCCGGCGGCGAGAAGAGTTTTGCGGAGCTGAAGCCGACCATCACCGGGCTCGTTGCCGCGGCAGCGTTCGCGTTGTCCGCTGTCGGCTTTCGTGGCGCCATCATCAACGTTCCCGGTGTCTCGTTCGTGACCTCGGCCTCGTTCACGCTGGTGCTCGGCCTGTTCGTGCAGACGCTGGTGCTGACGATCTATCTGCTTTGGCGTGCGCCAAAGGTGCTGCAGGCGATCCTCGGCCTGTGGAAGCCGTCGATGCTGGCAGGCTTCATGGGTGCCTTCGCCTCGCAGTTCTGGTTCCTTGCGTTCGCACTGACGGCCGCCGCCAATGTTCGCACGCTCGCTTTGATCGAGGTGCTGTTCGCGCAAGCGGTGGCATATTATTCATTCAAGCAGCCGATCGCCCCGCGCGAGCTTGCGGGCATCGCGCTGATCATCATCGGCGTGGCGGTGCTGGTGGGGGCCTAGTTCCTGTCTTCGGGCAGGGTCGGCAGCGGCGACACCTCGATGCCTTCGTCGATCAGCGACTTTGCCTCCTCCGGCGAGGCCTCGCCATAGATCGGACGGTGCTCCTTGTCGCCGTAATGCATCGCGCGGGCTTCGTTGGCAAAGCGCTCGCCGACATTGTCGGCGTTCTTCACGATGTGATCGCGCAGCTCCTTCAGCTTGCTGCGCAGCTCTTTCTCCTGCGCCATCAACAGCGAGGTCGGTCCCGACGGCGCAGCCTCCGGCGCGGGAGCGGCCGCGGGCTCAGGCGGCGGCGCTGCACGGCCGCGGCCTTTCTTGCCGATGATACGCGGAGCCATGATCGCCTTGTCGACCTTGGCGGATCCGCAGATCGGGCACGTCACGAGCTTGCGCTTGACCTGCGAATCGTAGGCCGACGAACTCTGGAACCAGCTTTCGAAGTCGTGGTCGCGGTCGCAGCGGAGCGCGTAGCGGATCATGCCGATCCCCGCACCAGATGCAGATGGTCCGGCCCCGCCTTGGGGTCGGAAACGCCGAAGCGGCGGCCATGCTGGAGCGAGGGGATTGCGCGGCGTGCGGTCTCGACCTTGGCCGGGTCGATCGTGGCCATGACGATGCCGGGCTCGACGTCGCCTTCGGCGAGGATCTCGCCCCAGGGATCGATGATCAGCGAATGGCCGTAGGTCTCGCGCTTGTTCTCGTGGGTGCCGGCCTGCGCCGCGGCGAAGATGAAGCAGCCGGTCTCGATCGCACGCGCACGCAGCAGCACGTGCCAGTGCGCTTCACCGGTCTTGCGGGTGAAAGCCGAGGGCACGGTGATGAAGTAGGCGCCGCTCTCGGCGAGGGCGCGGTAGAGCGCGGGGAAGCGGACATCATAGCAGATCGTCAATCCGACACGGCCCCAGGGCAGGTCGGAGATCACCGCGGTCTCGCCCGGCTGGTAATTGGCGGATTCGCGATAGCTCTCGCCGTCCGGCAGTTCGATGTCGAACATGTGGATCTTGTCGTAGCTCGCGAGCACATTGCCCTCAGGCCCGATCAGGAAGGAGCGGTTGACCGCCTTCTCGGCTGAAAAGCGCAGCGCCAGCGAGCCGACATGGAGATGGATCTTCAATTCAGCCGCGAGCGCGCGGTAGGCCTTCAGCGAGGTATCGTCCTCCTCGCTCTGCAGATGCTCGAACAGCGCCTTGCGGTTCAGCTGCATCATGTTGCTGACTTCGGGCGTCTGCACGTAGTCGGCGCCTTTGGCGGCCGCCTCCCGGATCAGCTTCGTCGCCTGGGCGAGGCTCGGCTTCGGCATCAGGCCGGTGCGCATCTGCACCATCGCGGCGGTGAACGTGCGGTTCTCGCTCATGAGTTGGCCTTCACACCTTCGAGCATGCCGTCGAGCTTGCCCTCGCGATCGAGCGCGTAGAGATCGTCGCAGCCGCCGACATGGGTTCCGCCGATCCAGATCTGCGGGAAAGTCGAGCCCTCGCCGGCGCGGTCGTACATCTCGTCCCGCCAGGAGGGGTTCTTGGCGACGTCGAATTCGGTGAAATTCGCCTTCTTGCGGGTCAGCAGGGACCTCGCCGCGGAACAATAACCGCAGCCCGGCCTGGTGTAGATCTCGACAGCAGCAGTCATGGCGTCCGGCGCTTTCATGTCATGAAGTCATTGAATTATATGGGACGAGGACCGCTCTCGACAACCCGGGCGAAGACCAGCACGTCGACCTGGGCGGCTTTGGCCCGGAGCAGGACCCGCGCACAGGCATCCAGCGTCGCCCCGGAGGTCAGGACATCGTCGATCAGGACAATGCGGCGGCCCTGGATGTCAGCCTGACGTTCGGGGGATACTCGGAACGCGCCCTGCACATTGGTGGCGCGCTGGGCCCGCGACAGGCCGATCTGCTGTTCGGTGGCGCGCACCCGGCGCAGCACCTCAGTCCTCGCCTTGACCCCGCTCAGCCGCTCGATGACCTGCGCCAGCGCCCCGGACTGGTTGTAGCGGCGGCGCCAGGCCCGCCGCCAATGCAGGGGCACCGGCACCAGCATGTCGGCGCCATCCAGCAGTTCGCCGCCCGCCCGCGCCATCCAGCGACCCATCGCGGGCGCCAGATCGGTGCGGTCCTGGTATTTCAGCGCATGCACCAGCGTGCGCGCGACGTCGTCGTAACGGACGGCCGCGCGGGCGCGCTGGTAGGCCGGCGGGCTCGCGATCGCCTCCATCGACAGCATGTCGGGGCCGGGATCATAGACGAAGGGAATGCCGAGCCGCGGGCAGTAGGGCCGCTCGATGAACGACAGCCGCGCCCAGCACGCAGCACAGACGCCCTCGCCATCGACTGGCTCGTGGCAAGAGACGCACTGGGTCGGCAGTGCGATGTCGAGTGCCAGCCGTGCCGCGCGCGACAGGATGTGGCGGCCCGCCGACCATGCGGTCCGCAGCGGGGCAGCGATGGAGCGGGTGCGGGCGGCGTCAGCTTCCATGGGGGGAGGCTAGCGTCCCGCTCGATGGCGCTCAAGCCATGTCCTCGTGCCCGGACGCAGTGCAGCGCCACTTCGGCGGTGCGCTGCAGAACCGGGGCCCATCTCACCGAATCGTACGGTGCCGCATTCTGCGTCCTGGGTCTGCGGAGTTCACGGTGTGCCGCACCGCGTCCGGGACACGAGGGCGATTGCCAGAACGACTTGGATCGGCGTAACCAGCGGCATGGCGCAGACACCCCAAACCCCGCCGGCTTTATTCGATCGTGCCTTGCTGCATGCGCGGCAGCGGCGGGCGCAAGCGCAAGGTGCCGTGGGCTTCCTGTTCGATCGGGTCGCCGAGGAGATGTCCGATCGGCTCGCTGCGGTGATGCGGGATTTCCATGCGGCTGCCGATCTCTGGACGCCCGGCGAAGGTCTTGCGGACCTGCGTACGCGGCTTCCGTCTATCGCGCACATTGCTCTCGACGCGGCCGGTGCTGAGAGACTGCCCTTCGCGCCGGAAGGCCTCGATCTCGTCGTCTCCGCGCTGGCGCTGCAATTCGTCAACGATTTGCCTGGCGTGCTCGCGCAAATTCGGCGCGCGCTGAAACCCGATGGCCTGCTGCTGGCCGCGATGATCGGCGGCGACAGCCTGACAGAGCTACGCCAGGCCTTTGCGGCGGCGGAGGCCGAATGCGAGGGCGGCGTGTCGCCGCGCGTGGCGCCGTTCGCTGACCTGCGCGACATCGGCGCGCTGTTGCAGCGGGCGGGCTTTGCGCTGCCGGTGACCGACGTCGACCGCGTCGTGGTGCGCTACGGCAATGCGTTCGCGCTGATGCAGGATCTCCGCCGCATGGGCGCGGCCAATGTGCTGATCGAGCGGCGGCGCACGCCGTCGCGGCGCGCGACGCTGCTGCGGATGGCGGAGGTTTATGCCGAGCGCTTCGCCGATGCCGACGGCCGGATCCGTGCGACCTTCGACATCATCTGGCTGTCCGGCTGGGCCCCGCATGCGAGCCAGCAGCAGCCGCTGAAGCCGGGATCGGCGAAGGCGAGCCTGGCGGACGCGGTGAAGAAGGCGGGTAAGGACTGACGTGTGTCCCGGACGCGCTGCCGCGTCCGGGGCGCAGAACCCTTACATCAACAGATCGATCAAATGCGGGATCAGCGGAATGTCGGCGGGCGGCATCGGATAGTCGCGCAGCTTGTTGGCGCGGACCCAGGCGAGGTGTTGGCCTTCGCGCGGCGCCACCAGTCCTTCCCAGCGCCGGCAGACATAGAGCGGCATCAGGAGGTGAAAGGTCTCGTAGCCGTAGCTTGCAAAGGTCAGCGGGGCCAGGCACGGCTCGGCGACGGTGATGCCGAGTTCCTCGTACAGTTCGCGGATCAGGCTCTGCTCCGGCCGTTCGCCCGGCTCACACTTGCCGCCCGGAAACTCCCAGAGGCCGGCCAGGGTTTTGCCCTCGGGGCGCTGCGCGATCAGGACGCGCTTGTCGGAGTCGATCAGCGCGCAAGCCACAACCAATGTCAATTTCAGATCGGCCATACGTCGATATCGCTCGCTCGCTGAAGATCGTCCGCAACGGTTTGTTAACCCGGTGCGACCCGGCTTTCCAAGCTTCCATAAGTCATATTTAATCCAGGGTTCCTAGAGTGGAAACGCTTAACCACTCCGGGCCCGACCATGCGCACTGCGCTTTCCACTATCATCCGCCGCTTCGTTCACGACCGGCGCGGCAATATCGCGGTGATTTTCGCGCTTGGCTGCATTCCCCTCATCGCGGCGGTCGGGTGCGCCGTCGATTACTCCATGGCAACGCGGGTGAAGGCAAAGCTGCTGGCAGCGGCCGACAGCGCCGCCGTTGCTGCGGTCTCACAGAAATCTCCCGGCTTTGTTGCTGCCTCCGCAATGACTGGCAACGGAACGGTCGTCGCCGGCGTAAATGACGCGAACGGCGTTTTCGACGGTAATGCGAGCAAAACGTCTGGCCTGACCAATCTGTCTCGCACCAGCACGGTGACGAAGTCGGGTATCACACTGACCGCCAACGTTCAGTTCAGTGCCGACGTTCCCGTCACGTTCATGGGCATCCTGGGATATCGCAAGCTCACAGTATCGGGCAATTCGAACGCGTCGTCGTCGCTGCCGCCCTATCTCGATTTCTATCTCACGCTGGACGTTTCAGGGTCCATGGGGCTGCCGTCGACCTCGGCCGAAGCGGTCCGGATGCAATCGATCAATCCCGACAACTACCGGCAATATCCGACGGGCTGTACGCTGGCCTGTCACTTTTCGCCGCAAAACAGCGCCTGCACCGACAGCGGAACGCAGGGATACCCGACCAACAATTACTGCCTGGGCTACGCGATCTCACGCGTCAGTCAGAGCGGCTACAGGAACCTGCTGTCGACGACGGCGGTCAACTCGACCTATCCCATGGGCAAGAAGCTGAGTTCGACCATGGTGTCAGGACTGCCGAACTCGCTCTATTCCGCACTGTCGCCGGTTTCGAACTGTGCCAGCGACGGCACGGACAGTTGCATCCAGCTCCGCCTGGACGCGGTCGGCAATGCGGTGAATCAGCTCTTCATCACTGCCAACAACAGCATGAAGGTGACCAACCAATTCCGGATCGGTATCTATCCGTTCATTCGCTATCTCGACCCCGCCTATTATCCGCTGACCTCCAGCATCAATGGGTCTCCGACCAACCCATCGACGATCAACTATGCGGCCGCCAACCTTGCTTCGCTGCTCGACACCAACATGAACGCGAGCCTGGGCTCCGGAGGGACTCATATCGACACCGCGCTCAGCAGCGTCAACAGCCTGATCAGCAGCGTCGGCGACGGCAGCACATCGAGCAACACGCAGCCTTATGTCTTCCTGGTCACGGACGGTGCGCAGGATCCGCAAGTCAAAGGCGTTCCCAACGGGGGGTGGTCCGGCAGCAATCATGCCACCGTGATCAATCCGACAACCTCGTGCAAGCCGCTCAAGGACCGCGGGATCATCGTTTCGGTGCTCTATATTCCCTATCAGCCGATCGATCCGGTCAACACGTCGTTCGCAAATGACGAAGATGACTATGCCAACTGGAATATCCCGCTCATTCCGGCCAGCCTCCAGGGCTGTGCATCGCCGGGCTTCTTCTATACGGCCAACACGCCCGCCGATATCACGGCTGCCCTGAACGCGATGTTCAACCACGCGCTGATCACTGCGCACATCACCAAATAGCAGCCGATACAGGATTTCCGGTTTCGCTATGACCGGTAATCGCCGTTGATCGCGACATACTCCTTGGTGAGGTCGCAGGTCAGCACGCGGTCGCGGCCCTTGCCGAGGCCGAGCGAGACCTTGATCGCGATCTCCGGCGCCTTCATCGCTTCCGACACCTGGGCTTCATCGTAGGACGGATCGCGCGCGCCGCTCTTGGCGACGCGGATGCCGTTGAAGGAGATCGAGAGCTTGTCGCGATCGGCCGGCTCTCCGGCCTTGCCGACCGCCATCACGACGCGGCCCCAATTGGCGTCCTCGCCGGCGATCGCGGTCTTGACCAGCGGCGAGTTGGCGATCGACATCGCGATTTTGCGCGCCGAGGCCTTGGTCTTGGCGCCCTCGACCGTGATCTCGACCAGCTTTCGCGCGCCTTCGCCGTCGCGGGCCACTTGCTCGGAAAGAGTCGCGAGCACCTGATTGAAGGCTTTGACGAACGCCTTCAGGCGCGGATCACTGGCGCGGCTGATCTTCGGGGCGCCGTGCTCGGCGGCAGCGCCGGTGGCGAAGGCCAGCAGCGTGTCCGACGTGGACGTGTCGCCATCGATCGTCACCGCGTTGAAGGTGTCTTCGACGCCGGCCTTGAGCAGCGCCTGCAGGGCTGCCGGCGCGATTGGCGCGTCGGTGAAGATGAAGGACAGCATCGTCGCCATGTCGGGGGCGATCATGCCGGCGCCCTTGGCCATGCCGTTGATGGTTACCCTGGCCTTGCCGAGCTTGACGGCCGCGGTCGCCACCTTCGGGAAGGTATCGGTGGTCATGATCGCTTTGGCAGCGGCAAGGTAATCCCCGGGCTCGGCAGTTTCGGCCAGTCGGCCCAGCACGCCGTCGAACTTGGTCGCGTCCAGCGGCTCGCCGATCACGCCGGTCGAGGCCAGGAAGATTTCGCCCTCGCTGCAGCCGACCGCCTTGGCCGCGATCTTCGCGGTCAGCGCGGTGGAGGCGCGGCCGGTCTTGCCGGTGAAGGCATTGGCGTTGCCGGAATTGACGACGAGCGCCCGCGCCTTGCCGCCCTTGAGCTTGGCGCGGCACCATTCCACCGGTGCGGAGGGGCACTTCGATTTGGTGAAGACGCCAGCGACCGCGGTGCCCCTGTCCATCACCGCGAGCAGCACGTCGGTGCGGTTCTTGTAGCGGATGCCGGCCTCGGCCGTCGCAAGACGAACGCCCGCGATCACGGGCATATCGGGAACGTTTTTCGGGGCGAGGGGAGAGACGGAGGAGGACATCGCGGGGGCGCCTTGGTGGGGTCTGGATATGCAGATGGCCGGACCATCAAGTGGCCCGGCCATTGCGACGTTAGATACTCTTGGCGTCCGTGAAGTGACAGCGAATTCTTACGGCTTCGCGGTCTTACTTCTTTGCAGGCGGCGCCATCTTGCTATCGGACGGCTTGGCTGCGTCGGCCGGTTTGGCATCCGCCGCCGGCTGGTCCAGCCGCTCGACCTTGGCTTCCGTACGCAGCTTGGCGACGTAGTCGGCCTGGGCCTTGCGGGTGACGTACTGCTCGATCTGGGCCTTGACCTGCTCGAAATCAGGCGCCTTGCGGTTGCGCTTTTCCTCGACCTTGATGATGTGCCAGCCAAACTGCGACTTGACGGGGTCGGAGATCTTGCCCGGCTCCAGCGCGAAGGCGACAGCGGAGAATTCCGGCACCATCTGCTCCTTGGTGAAGAAGCCGAGATCGCCGCCATCGGCCGAGCCCGGATCCTTGGACTTCTTCTTGGCCAGTTCGGCGAAATCGGCGCCCTTGTCGAGCTCGGCCTTCACCGCCTTGGCCTCGTCCTCGGTCTCGACCAGGATGTGGCGGGCGCGCACTTCCTGCTCGCCGGTGATCTGCTTGGAGGCCTCCTCATAGACCTTCTTCATGGCGTCGGGGGTGGTAGCGGCCTTGCCTTCCTGAGCCAGCACGCTGTCCATCAGCAGGCGGGTACGGGCGAATGCCAGGCGCTTCTTGAACTCCTCGCTGTCGGCGACCTTCTTGTCCTCGGCCGCCTTGCCGACGATTTTCATGTCGATCAGGAAGGACAGGACGTTCTCGTCCTTGGTCGCCGGGTCCATCTGGGCGAGGCTCGCCCCGAGTTCCTCCTCGGCCATGGTAACGTCGCTCTTCTTGATTTCAGCGCCATTGACCTTTGCCAGGACCGGATCGTCAGCAGCCCGGCCGGGACCTGCGATCAGCGCCAGCGCAAGGCAGCCCACAAGGGCGGTGGCGAGGCCGAAGCGCAGGCCGGTTTTGGTTACCGGGAACGAGGTGGTCATGAAAAATCCTTATGTTGAAGCAGGGGGCTGCTCGAGCGGGGCGGACACTCGCCCAATTCAGGGGGGCTTGGCAACGCGAAAAGTCTGTCAAAATGATGAATTAGCCGCAATGCGCCCGCCGTTGACAAGGCCCTGACCGGGCCATATCTCTGCCCGGTCGCGACCATGGCGATGGCGTTTATTTTGCTGCGTTTTTGGCCGTTGAACCCAGACTTGCCCAATTCCCACCCATATGGCGGATGACCCCGCAGTCCGGGCTCTGACGCCGCGAGGCGTCACGGTGAGTTGATAGGCGGGCGGGTGACAACTTCTTGGGCCCAACGCGGTTAAATTGCGAACATAGGAACTAGGCATGATCGGCGCGCTCGCCCGCAAGTTTTTCGGTTCCGCCAACGACCGGCGGGTGAAGGGATATCAGTCCCGCGTCAACGCGATCAACGCGCTGGAGGCCGAGGTCTCGAAGCTCTCCGACGAGGCGCTCAAGGCCCGCACCGCCGACTTCAAGAAGCAGCTCGCCGAGGGCAAGACGCTGGACGACCTGCTGGTCCCCGCCTTCGCCACCGTCCGCGAGGCCGCCAAGCGCACCCTCGGCCAGCGCCATTTCGACGTCCAGCTGATCGGCGGCATGGTGCTGCACGAGGGCGACATCGCCGAGATGAAGACCGGCGAAGGCAAGACCCTGGTGGCGACCCTCGCGGTCTACCTCAATGCGCTCGCCGGCAAGGGTGTCCACGTCGTCACCGTCAACGACTACCTCGCCCGCCGCGACTCCGGCTGGATGGGCCAGATCTACGGCTTCCTCGGCATGACCACCGGTGTGATCGTCCACGGCCTCGACGATGCCGAACGCAAGGCCGCCTATGCCTGCGACATCACCTACGGCACCAACAACGAATACGGCTTCGACTATCTGCGCGACAACATGAAGTACCGGCTCGAGGACATGGTCCAGCGCCCGCACTTCTACGCCATCGTCGACGAGGTCGACTCCATCCTGATCGACGAGGCGCGCACGCCGCTGATCATCTCCGGCCCGCTCGACGACCGCTCCGATTTCTACAACACCATCGACGGCTTCCTGCCCAAGCTCGACAAGACCGACTACGACGTCGACGAGAAGCAGCGCACGGTGACGCTGACCGAAGCGGGCATGGAAAAGATCGAGACCCTGCTGCGCGATGCCGGCCAGCTCAAGGGCGAATCGCTCTACGACGTCGAGAACGTCTCCGTGGTGCACCACATCAACCAGGCGCTGCGCGCGCACACGCTGTTCACGCGCGACAAGGACTACATCGTGCGCGACGACGAGGTCGTCATCATCGACGAGTTCACCGGACGCATGATGGCCGGCCGCCGCTATTCCGAAGGCCTGCATCAGGCGCTGGAAGCCAAGGAGCACGTGCAGGTCCAGCCGGAAAACCAGACGCTCGCGTCGATCACCTTCCAGAATTATTTCCGGATGTACGAGAAGCTCGCCGGCATGACCGGCACGGCGTTGACCGAAGCCGACGAGCTCTTCGACATCTACAAGCTCGAAGTCGTGGAGATCCCGACCAACGTGCCGATCGGCCGCCTCGACGAGGACGACGAGGTCTATCGCACCCAGCAGGAAAAATACGGCGCGATCCTGGCCGAAATCGAACGGGCCAATGCGAGGCTTCAGCCTGTGCTGGTCGGCACCGCATCGATCGAGAAGTCGGAAGTGCTCGCCGAGTTCCTCAAGAAGAACGGCTACAAGCAGATCGATTTCACCAAGGAGAACGCGCTCGACAAGCTCTACGCTGCCGCCCGCGCCGGCAAGCCGGCGAAACTGTTCGCGGTGCTGAATGCGCGCTTCCACGAGCAGGAAGCCTATATCGTCGCGGAGGCCGGCGTGCCCGGCGCGATCACGATCGCGACCAACATGGCGGGACGCGGCACCGACATCAAGCTCGGCGGCTCACTCGAGATGCGCATCCCGAAGGAGACCGCGGGCATCGAGGACGAGGCCGAGAAGGCCAGGAAGATCGAGCAGATCAAGGCCGACGTCGAGCGTTTCCGCGAGATCGTGCTGAAGGCCGAAGAGGTCGTCGAGATCGAGCCGGCGAAGGGCAACAAGCCCGCCAAGACCGTGAGGAAGCCCGGCGGCCTCTACATCATGGGCTCCGAGCGCCACGAATCCCGCCGTATCGACAACCAGCTGCGCGGCCGTTCCGGCCGTCAGGGCGATCCCGGCCGTTCGAAATTCTTCCTGTCGCTCGAAGACGATCTGATGCGCATCTTCGGCTCGGATCGCCTCGATAGCATGCTGCAGCGTCTCGGCCTGCAAGAGGGCGAGGCCATCATCCATCCCTGGATCAACAAGGCGCTGGAGAAGGCGCAGCAGAAGGTCGAGGCGCGCAACTTCGACATCCGCAAGAACCTCCTGAAGTTCGACAACGTCCAGAACGACCAGCGCAAGGTGATCTTCGACCAGCGCATCGACCTGATGAAGGACGAGAGCGTCGCCGAGACCGTCAACGACATGCGCCACGCCTTCATCGACGATCTCGTCGCCAAGCACGTGCCGGAGCATGCCTATGCCGAGCAGTGGGACGTCGCCGGCCTGAAGGAAGAGCTGAAGCGCGTGCTCGATCTCGACCTGCCGGTCGACGAATGGGCCAAGGAAGAGGGCATCGCCGACGAGGAGCTGCTCACGCGCATCGAGAACCGCGCCGACGAGCACATGGCGGCCAAGGTGGCGCAATGGGGCCCCGACGTGATGCGTTACGTCGAGAAGACCATCCTGCTGCAGACGCTCGACCATCTCTGGCGCGAGCATCTGATCATGCTCGACCATCTGCGCCAGGTGATCGGCCTGCGCGGTTACGGCCAGCGCGATCCCCTGCAGGAGTACAAGACCGAAGCCTTCAATCTCTTCCAGGAGATGAGTGCGCATCTGCGCGAGGCGGTCACGGCACAGCTGATGCGGGTCGAGATCGTTCCGCCGGAGCAGGAAGCGCCCGTGCTGCCGCCGATGGAGGCGCACAAGTTCGACCCCAACACCGGCGAGGACGAAATGGCCATCGCCAACGTCTCGCTTGGAGCCCAGACCTCCGACGCCGCACTGCGCGATCCCAACAACCCCGCCAGCTGGGGCAAGGTTGGCCGCAACGAGGATTGCCCCTGCGGCTCAGGCAAGAAGTACAAGCACTGCCACGGGCGGTATGCCTGATCGACCAACCTGCCGGCTGCTGCCGGTGCGGTTCAATCATGTTCCATCCGTGCCGGGCACGGATGGAACCGCCTTCAATCGCTGCTGTTATCTGTCATGACCTTGCGGGCGTGCGCTCACGTTGCAAGGGGACAACGCTGTCCGCGTGCCTGACCCCGCGACGACGATCGGAATGCAATTCGGGACGCTCGTTGGCGTGGGAGGAGGCGGCCATCATGCCGGGCAACATCGCTCGGTGATAGTTGCGTGGGCGCCGGGGTTAAGGCCGTTTCATGAGTTCTGCAGACAATCTCCCGCTAACCAGAACCGAAATCCTCGCGGCGCATGATCTCGAAGGCCTTTCCGATGATGCAGGCTTCGGCGAGCTGACTCGATTCACAGCGGCGCTGTGCGAGGCACCGATCTGTCTGGTCAGTGTAGTCGGCGACACGATGCAGCGCTTCGTGGCGAAGCATGGCATCGACGTCTCCGAGACGCCGCGGGAATCCTCCTTTTGTGCGCACGCCATGCTGGGCTCGGACCTGATGGTCGTGCCCGATGCGACGCTGGATTCGAGGTTCGCGCAAAATCCCCTGGTCACGGGGGACCCGTTCATCAGGTTTTACGCCGGTGCGCCGCTTCTGACTAAGGACGGTTTTCCGCTCGGTTCGCTTTGCGTCATCGATCGCAAGCCGAGAGCTGGCCTGACGCCGCTGCAACAGCAGGGCCTGCGCGTCATGGCCGCCCAGGTCGTGGGTGCGATGGGGCATCGCAAGACCACGAAGATGCAGCTTGCGAGCGAGGCGGTTGCGAAGCAGGCGCTTTCGGAGACCGAGCAGAAGTTTCGCATTCTGGCCGATACGATGCCGCAGATGGTGTGGTCGACGCTGCCTGACGGCCACCACGATTACTACAATGCCAGATGGTACGAATTCACGGGCGTGCCGGAAGGCTCGACCGACGGCGAGGGCTGGAACGGCATGTTCCACCCCGACGATCAGGAAAAGGCCTGGGAGAGATGGGAGCATTCTCTGCGGACCGGCGAGCCCTACGAGATCGAGTATCGCTTGAGGGATGCCGCGGGCAATTACCGCTGGACCCTCGGGCGCGCTTTGCCGATTCGCGATGCCAACGGAAGCATCATACGCTGGTTCGGAACATGCACCGATATTCACGAGCAGAAGCTGCTGATGGAGCAGCGCGAGATGATCAGCCAAGAGCTGAGCCACCGCATCAAGAATATTTTCTCCGTGATCAATGGCCTGATCGGCCTGTCGACGCGTACGCATCCGCAGCTCAAGGGGCTCGCGGATGAACTGCGGTCCCGCATCATGTCGCTCGGCAAGGCGCATGATTTCGTGCGTCCGCACAGCGCCCGCTCGCAGCCGACCTCGGTCCAGGCGACGCTGAAGGGGCTTCTGGAGAAACTTCTGTCGGCTTACCAGTCGGGGGCCAGCCGGGTCCTGATCACGGGCGAGGATTTCCGTATAGACGATCGCTCCGCGACGCCCCTGGCGTTATCGTTTCACGAACTGGCAACCAACGCTGCGAAGTACGGCGCGCTCTCGGCGCTTGACGGACGAGTTGCCGTGGACGTCAGCCAGGCTGACGACGATGTCGTCGTCGCGTGGACGGAAAGCGGAGGTCCGCAGATCAAGTCGGCGCCCACGGTGGAAGGCTTCGGCTCCAGGCTGATCGCCTTGAGCATGTCCAGTCAGCTCGGCGGGAAGATGACCTACGATTGGAAGCCGGAGGGGCTCCGGGCCGTGGCTATGATTCCAAAGAGCTCGCTGAGCCGCCCGGCGACGCAAAGAACGTGACATCCGGTGAGCGCGGTTCAGCCGCTTCTCCGGCGGCGTGAAGCACCGCGGTCAGGATCGCATCGTCGCTGAAGGGCTTGCGGATGAAGCCGATGGCCGTCTCCGCACGGGGAACGATCTGCGCGGGATTGGCGGTGACGTAGACGATCTTGGTGCCATAATCGCGCGACAGGTCGAGTGCGATCTGCGGTCCGGTGGAACCGTCGCGAAGATTGATGTCGACCAGCGCGATCTGCGCCTTCGGCGCAGCTTCCAGGGCTTCCTTACGATCAGCAGCGATCGCGGCCACGCGATAGCCCGCGTCTTCCAGGATGCGAGCAATGTCACTGGCAACAAAGATTTCGTCTTCGACAATCAAAACTGAAGGTGTCATTTCGTGACCCATGCGACCAGTCGGCGCCACCGGCCGTTTTCGTTTACAGCAGGGCAGCCATCAACCTGCCGTACCGCCTTTTGTTCCCATGGCGGTTGTGCCCGATCGCCGATCGCCGCTGCAGACGGCGTCAATTCGAGCTGTTGATCGGGCCTTCCCACTTGAGCTCGTTGGTCAACTTGTCCGCGTAACGCGGCATCGCATTTGAGAACGCCTGCGGGTAGATCAATCAATCTTTTGCTACTGCTCATTGTGAGCTGGTTCACCTCTGCTGCGCTCAATCCGTGTTTTGGTTGAATTGCACGGGGGCCGTAAGAGGAGCCAGACAATGTCCATACGCACGCTGCCAACCACCTTGTGTGTTCTTGCCCTGAGTTTCTACGCTTGCGATTCCGCCCCTGCGAGCCAGGTGGGCGGATGGTGGGGCGGAACATGGTCGTGCAACATAGACGGCCGGCCGGCCCGAATGAAATGGGCTGCCGTTGATGACAGTCAGACAAGCTGCGACGGCGACACTTGCACCACCAGCTCGGGAGCACGCTGGGCAGGGAGCTTCTCGGATAATGGCTCGCGATGGGTGAAATTGACAAATCCACGCAGCGGATCGCAGGGCGGCGTATACTTCAACCATGCCGACGGCAACAGATGGTATTTGGCCAAACCGGTCAGCAACAAGTCCGCGGGCTGGACGACATGGAACGGCCAACGCTATCGCCTCTCGTGCTGGCGATGATGCAATTTGGCGGCGCTTGCTCATTTCCGCCCGGACTCGAGGCGAGCCTCGAGAACTGAATAAGATTCCGGGGCGCTCTGTGAGCGCACCAATGCCGGCGCGAACAGCGCGCGTGCTTTCATGGAGGTCCTCTCTCCATGCATTGAATGGCGGATGAGCGTGTCGGCCGCGCAGGGCCGCTCCATTCAACGCTCTAATTCGAGCTGTCGATCAAGCTCTCGAGCAGCCGCTTGAGCTCGCTGGTCGACTTGTCCCCGTAGCTCTCCAGGATGTGCTCCTCCTGGTCGACCGCGAGCGAGTTGAGCTTCTTGCTCAGCACCTTGCCGCGGTCGGAGATGAACATCAGCACCTTGCGGCGGTCGTTCGGGTCCTGCACGCGATAGACCAGCGTGTCGGAGACCATGCGGTCGATCATCTTGGTGAGCGTCGGATGGTTGAGCAGCACGGCATCCGCGAGTTCGCCCATCGAGTGGCCATTGCCGTCCGACAGCACCTTAAGGATGCGCCATTGTTCGACGGGAACGCCTTCCTTGCTCAACCTCAGTTCGAGCTGCCGGTTGATCTCCCGGTTGGCTTGCGCGAGCAGATAAGCGAGGTGTTCGGTGATTGGAGTGTTTAGTTTTGCCACGGCTAAGACTTCGTCTTGACCCGAATGAGTGAATGTCTTGCAATCAATGCTGCATCTATATGCACTTCAATTGTTGAATATTCAATATTTTCAAAATAGGATGTTTGCCTAACAAAAGGGCGGAGGCCGCGGCCGCCCGAACAATGTGCTTTCAGGTCTGGTGCCAGACAGGAGTTGGCGTGCGCGCGACGGTAAACTTCCCGGCTCACGGCGGTCCGGCGTTGCCGCCGTCCATGCTGCTCAGGAATCTGTCGTCATCGGCGGCCCACGGTGCGTCGTCGCCGAGCGATCACGTTTTCCTTCGACGGCGCGACGTCAACAAGCTGCGCGTCGGCTGCTTCATCTGCTGCAGCGGTCCGCCCGGCATCTGGGGGCCGTGCGCAACCAACACCGCGCAGCTCGCGGTCGCCGAGATCAACAAGCGTGGCGGCATTCTGGGACGCGAGATCGAGCTGTCGATCTACGACGCCGGCGGCCCGCTCGACGGTGTTCTGAACCGCGCCCAGCAGGCGGTGGTCGACGATGAGATCGATCTCATCATCGGCATGCACACCAGCGCGGTCCGCGTCGCGCTGCGCAAGGTCACCACCGCGAACCGGATCCCCTACATTTACACGCCCGTCTATGAAGGCGGCGAGCGTACGCCTGGCGTGATGGCGATCGGCGAGACGCCGCGCTGGCAGAGCAGGCCGTCGATCCACTGGCTCGCCGACGTCAAGAAGGCGCAGCGCTGGTACCTGATCGGCAGCGACTATGTCTGGCCGTGGCAGTCGCATCGCGCGGTGAAGCGCTACATCAGGGAAACCGGCGGATGCGTCGTCGGTGAGGAGTTCGTTCCGCTCGGTGAGGACAACCACGAAGCTCATCTGGAGCGTATCCGCGCCGCGAGACCGGATGTGGTCCTGATTTCGCTGATCGGTACCGACAGCATCACCTTCAACCGCGCCTTTGGCGAAAGCGGCCTTGGTGCAACCACGCTGCGGCTCGCCGGTGCGATGGACGAGACCGTGCTGCTCGGTATCGGCGCCGACAACAGCGAGAACATGTTCTGTGCCTCCGGCTACTTCCCCGGCGTCGGCTCGCGCGCCAATGACGATTTCCAAAGCCGCTATCGCGCGATGTACGGCGCGAGCGCGCCGCCGATCGGCTCGCTTGGCCAGTCCAGCTATGAAGGCCTGCGCTTTCTCGAAGCCGTCGCGAGCAAGGCCGGTTCGCTGTCGATGGCGCCGATGCTCGCCGCGGGCCGCAACATTGATTACGCCGGCGCGCGCGGCACGGTTACGGTGCGCAACGGTCACGCCCGGATGCAGATGTACCTCGCCGAGGCCGATGGCCTCGACTTCAAGCTGATCAAGCCGGTCTGACTCCGGCGCGGCAATCCGCTCTCGCCCTCCCGCAAAATAATACTTGAAAAGGAAAATATTTCCGTTTTGAATGTTTCGGCCGGCCGATGCGCATCTCGCGCAAATCTTGGCCGCGCGCCGATCAGGAAACTTCAGGAGAGCGCCGTGACAGTTGTCCTTCCCACGCCAGCCCAGCTTCTCGATGTCGCCAAGCAGTGCGGCCTTTCGCTGACCGACGACGACGTCACCTCTTTCCGCGGCCTGATGCAGGGCTCGATCGAGGCCTACAATCTCGTGGGGGCGATGCCGGACGAGGTGCCGGAGGTGAAATATCCGCGCACGCCGGGCTACCGGCCCTCGCCGGAGGAAAATCCGCGCAACGCCTGGTATCGCAAGTCGACGGTGAAAGGCGCCAGTTCGGGCAAGCTCAAGGGCAAGACGGTTGCGCTGAAGGACAACATCATGCTCGCCGGCGTTCCCATGATGAACGGCTCGGCGACGCTCGAAGGCTATGTGCCCGATTTCGACGCCACCATTGTCACGCGCATGCTCGACGCAGGCGCCGAGATCGCAGGGAAGGTCCATTGCGAATCCTTCTGCATGTCGGGCGGCAGTCACACCAACGCGGTTGGCGCCGTCCATAATCCTCACAAGATGGGTTATTCGGCCGGTGGCTCGTCCTCGGGCAGCGGCGTCGTCGTCGCGCTCGGCGAGGTCGACATGGCGATCGGCGGCGACCAGGGCGGCTCGATCCGCATGCCGTCGTCGTTCTGCGGAACCTACGGCATGAAGCCGACCTGGGGCCTCGTGCCCTACACCGGCATCATGCCGATCGAAATCTTCGTCGACCACACCGGCCCGATGACGGCGACCGTCGCCGACAACGCGCTGCTGCTCGAAGTGCTCGCCGGCGACGACGGTTACGATCCCCGCATCAAGGCTCCCAAGGTCGAGGAATACACCAAGGCGCTCGGCCAGGGCGTCAAGGGCATGAAGATCGGCATTTTGAAGGAGGGCTTCGAGCAGGCGACCGCCGAGGCCGCCGTCAACGAAAGCGTCCGGGAGGCCGCCAAGCGCTTCAAGGATCTGGGAGCGACGGTCGAGACCGTTTCGATCCCGATGCACCTCGCCGGCCCCGCGATCTGGACCCCGATCGGCACCGAGGGCATGACCCAGACCATGATGTATGGCGACGGCTATGGCCTGTCCCGCGCCGATCTCTATTCCACCACGCTGATGGATTTCCATCGCGGCTGGCGGCGCCAGGCGGATTCGCTGTCGGAAACGACAAAGCTGTTCCTGTTGCTCGGCACCTACATCAACAACAATTTCGGCCCGCGCTACTACGGCAAGGCGCTCAACATCTCGCGCCGCCTGACCGCTGCTTACGACAAGGCCTTCAAGGACTACGACCTGCTGCTGCTGCCGACGACGCCGATGAAGGCGACCAAGCTGCCGGAGCCGACCGCCAGCCGCGAGGACTACGTCGCCCGCGCACTGGAGATGATTTCCAACACCGCGCCGTTCGACATCACCCATCATCCGGCGATGTCGCTGCCGTGCGGCATGGTCGACGGCCTGCCGGTCGGTCTGATGCTGGTCGGCCGGATGTTCGAGGAATCCACCATCTATCGAGCCGCGCATGCGTTCGAGCAGATCGGCGACTGGAAGAAGATGTGAGCGCGGCATTGATGCAGGCGGACGCAAGACCAGAGCGTTTTCGAGCGAAGTGGATACCGGTTCGCGTGAAGAAAACGCGTCAAAGCAAGAATCTATCGCATGGCTAACGCGTTCGTCGCGGCGTTCGAAATCCTGAGCTTCGGTGCGATCATCGTCCTGATCGTGCTGGGGCTCGGGATCATTGCCAGCATGATGGGCATCTTCAACTTCGCGCAGGGCGAGTTCGTCCTGCTCGGGGCCTACATCACCTATCTCGCTTACGCCAAGGGCCTGCCGATCTGGGCCGGCATGGTCGCCGCGCCCTTTGTGGTCGGCGCACTCGGCTTCGTGCTGGAGGCCCTGATCATCCGGCGTTTCTACGCCGCGCCGATCGTCGCCATGCTCGGCACCTATGCGCTCGGCCTGATCATCCGCGAATCCGTGCGCGGCCTGATCGGCGGTTTCTACCTCACCGTGCCCGAGCCGATCGGCGGCTCGATCGACATCGGCGCCATGCACATCTCGGCCTGGCGCTTCACCATCATCGTCATCACGCTGCTGGTGATGGCCGGTTGCTATCTGCTGCTGTCGCGCACGAACTTCGGCCTTCGCATGCGCGCCACGCTCGAGAATCCATCGCTGGCGCGGGCCTCGGGCATCTCCACGCCGCTGATGTACGGCGCCACCTTCGCATTCGGCTCCGCGCTCGCCGGCCTTGCCGGTGCGCTGATCGTGCCTGTGTTCAGCCTCTATGCCGATCTCGGCCTGCGCTTCCTGATCCAGGGCTTCGTCGCGGTGATGGTCGGCGGTGTCGGCTCCTTCATCGGGCCGGTCGCGGGCGCCGGCGTCATCGGCACGCTCAGCGCCGCGCTGCCGTGGATCATGGCGCCCGTCGTCGCCGACGTCCTCGTCTTCGTTCTCGCCATTGCCTTCATCAAATTCCGCCCGCAGGGCCTCATCGCTGGAAAAGGGGTTTAGTCACATGTTCGATCGTCAGCTCTCACGCCGCCGCTTTCTGTCCAATTTCGCTTTCGCCTCCGGCGCGGTCGCGACCGGGGTCGGCAGCTGGGTGATCCCGGCGCCCTGGGCCAATGCCGCCGAAGCCCCGATCAAGGTCGGCATCGCCACCGATCTCACCGGCCCGATCGCCTATGCCGGAAACGCCGACGCCAACGTCGCGAAAATGGTGATCAAGGAGATCAACGCCGCCGGCGGCCTGCTCGGCCGCCCACTGGAGCTCTACATCGAGGACACCGCCTCGAACGAATCGGTCGCCGTCGGCAACGTGCGAAAGCTGATCCAGCGCGACAAGGTGGACATGGTGCTGGGCGGCATCACCTCCTCGATGCGCAACGCGATCAAGGACCCCATCGTGGCGCGCGGCAAGACGCTCTACATCTATCCGCAGCTCTACGAGGGCAAGGAGTGCACGCCCTATCTGTTCTGCACCGGGCCGACGCCGGCGCAGCAGTGCGACGATTTCATTCCCTGGCTGATCAAGAACGGCGGCAGGAAGTTCGCGCTGCCGAGCGCCAACTATGTCTGGCCGCACACGCTCAACGTCTACGCGCGCAAGGTGATCGAGGCGAATGGCGGCGAGGTCGTGTTCGAAGAATACTATCCGCTCGACCAGGTCGACTTCTCCTCGACCGTCAACCGCATCATCTCCAACAAGGTCGACGTCGTCTTCAACACCGTGATTCCGCCCGGCGTCGGCCCGTTCTTCAAGCAGCTCTATGAAGCCGGCTTCCTCAAGAACGGTGGCCGTCTGGCCTGCGTCTACTACGACGAGAACACGCTCAATATCAATCAGGCCGCCGAGATCGAGGGGCTCGCCAGCTGCCTCGACTATTTCAAGGTGCTGACCAAGGAGAACCCGTTCGACGCCAAGATCCAGGCGGCCTACGAAAAGGATTTCCCCGGCAACTTCCTGTTCGCCGCCGGCAGCGCCGCGACCGGCACCTATCGCGGTCTCAAGCTGTGGGAAGCCGCGGTGAAGGAGGCCGGCAAGGTCGACCGCGATTCGGTGGCCGCCGCGCTCGACCATGCCAAGATCGCCGAAGGTCCGGGCGGACCTGCCGAGATGGTTCCTGGCAAGCGGCACTGCAAGATGAAGATGTACACCGCGGTTGCCAAGGCCGGGAATTACGAGATCGTCGGCCGCAGCGATGGGCTCGTCGATCCCAAAGAATGCTAAAGCGGAATGCCGAAGTCGATGGGTGCAGTGAAACAGCCGATCCCCGCCGCAGTCGGCGGGGAGACGGGCGCCGTCATGGATAGCAGCGGGACGGCGAAGCAAACGTCGACGCGGAAGATCCTGCCGATCGTCGAGGGCGTCGTGCTGGTCGCGGCGCTGCTCGCGCCGTTGCTGCTGCAGGACTACCTCACGGTGTTCGCCACCCGCGTGATCATCCTGGCGCTGTTTGCGCTGTCGTTCGATCTGGTCTGGGGCTACGCCGGCATCATGAGCTTCGGCCAGGCCCTGTTCTTCGGCTCGGCCGGTTATGGCGTGGCGCTGCTCGCGCGCGACCTCGACATCACCAATATTTTCCTGGTGCTGCCCGCGGGCACGCTGATCGGCCTTACCTTCGCGCTGCTGCTCGGCGGCTTCCTGCTGCTGGGGCGGCATCCCTCCAGCGTGATCTTCGTGTCGCTGGGCACGCTGACAGGCTCCTATGCCGCCGATCGCCTCGCGCGCGGCTGGTATTATCTCGGCGGCCAGAACGGCATTCCCTCGATTGCGCCGATGTCGCTCGGTTCTTACGAATTCACCGAAGGCCCTGCCTTCTATTATCTCGTGCTCGGCATCCTCGTCGTGGTCTATCTGCTCTGCCGCTTCCTGGTGCGCTCGCAGTTTGGGCTGGCGCTCGCCGGCTTGCGCGAAAACGAGCAGCGCATCGCCTTCTTCGGCTACAAGGCGCAGCACCTGAAAGCGATCATCTTCGCGATCGGCGGCGCCGTCGCGGGGATGGCGGGCAGTCTCTACGCCTTCCACGAAGGCTTCGTCTGGCCCAACATGGTCGGCGTCGTGGTCTCGACGCAAGTCGTGCTCTATGTGCTGTTCGGCGGCTCCGGCACGCTGATCGGGGCCGTCATCGGGGCCGTCATCGTCGAGGGCGTCAGCTTCTGGCTCTCGGACAATTACCGTGACATCTGGCCGATCATTCTCGGCGTGCTGCTGCTGCTCGTCATCCTGTTCCGGCCGCTTGGCCTGATCAGCTTCGTGCTCGGCGAGCGCGAGCGCGTCGGTAGCTTCGGTGCCAAAGCCAAAGAAAACGTCAAGGAGAAGCGCAATGCTCCTTGAAGCCGCCGGCATCCAGAAAGTCTTCGGCAAGCTCACCGCGCTCGACGGCGCCGCGCTCAGCGTCGGCGAGAACGAATTCCACGGCCTGATCGGCCCGAACGGCTCCGGCAAGAGCACGCTGATGAAGTGCATCGCCGGCGCCGAAGTGCCGACGCAGGGCAAGGTCTCGTTCGTCAACACCGACATCACCGCGTTCACGCCGACCGAGCGGGCGCGGGCCGGCATGAGCCTGAAATTCCAGATCACATCCGTGCTGCCGTCGCTGACACTGTACGACAACATCCTGCTCGCATTGCAGGCGCAGTCCTCGCTGGTCGACCTCCTGTTCTCGCGCACGCGGGATGCGCTGCACGAGCAGGTCATGACCATGCTGACGCAATTCCGCCTCGCCGACCGCGCCTTCGAGGCCGCAGCGGCGCTCTCGCACGGCCAGCAGCAATGGCTGGAGATCGCGATGGCGCTCGCCGGCAGGCCGAAATTGCTGCTGCTCGACGAGCCGACCGGCGGCATGAGCCTGGAGGAGCGCCGCGTCACCGGCGAATTGCTGCAGCCGATCAAGCAGCATTGCTCGCTCGTCATCGTCGAGCACGACCTCGATTTCATCCGCGACATCTGCGATCGCCTCACCGTGCTCGACCAGGGCAAGGTGCTGGCGTCCGGCACGGTGTCGGAGATCCAGGCCAACAAGGCCGTCCAGGAGATTTATCTGCGCCGTGCCTGAATTTTTGGAAATCAAACACCTCGACGCGGGCTATGGCCGCAGCCAGGTCCTGTTCGACGTCACCCTCGGCATCCCCTGGCGTGGCGGCGTCGCCGTGCTCGGGCGTAACGGCGCCGGCAAGACCACGCTGATGAAGACCATCGTCGGCGAGCTGCCGGCGTGGAAGGGCGAGGTTGCCTTCGACGGCCGCGACATCAGCCGCCGCGCCACCCAGGACCGCGTCCGCGCTGGCATCGGCTACGTGCCGCAGGAGCATTCGGTGTTCGCGCGCCTGTCGGTGCGCGACAATCTCGCGGTTGGCTCGCTCGCGAGCAGCAAGGCCGACGCCGTCGACCACGTGCTGACGATCTTCCCCAAGCTCGGCCAGCGCCTCGACCAGCCCGCCGGCACGCTCTCTGGCGGCGAGCGCAAGATGCTGGCGATCGGCCGCGCCCTGCTCGGCGATCCCAAACTGCTGTTGCTGGACGAGCCGACCGAAGGTGTCTGGATCGGCGTCATCGAGGAGATCACCGAGCGCCTGATCGAGCTCGCCAAGAGCATCGCCGTCATCATCGTCGAGCAGCACCTCGACCTCGCGCTCCGCGTCGCCGATTACGCCTATGTGCTCGACCGCGGGCGGGTCGCGCTGCAGGGTGAGGCGGGGGAGGTGAGGGACAATCCGGAACTGGTGCGGTACCTGGCGCCGTAGGGCTGCGCGTGAAGCGCACCGCCCCACACCGCTTCAGCTGTCATGCTCCGCGAAGGCGGGGCATCCAGTACGCCGTAACCTCTCGGTTCAATCAGCTCGTTTCTGGATGCCGGATTCCCCGCGTTCGCGGTGAATGACGGCGGAGAATAAGGGAGGCGTGCGCCGCACGCCTACTTCACCGCGCCAAACCTGCTCTCGAACGAGTTCGACGACACCACCGGCGCGGCACCCATGATCTGGGTCGCTTCACCGGCGCCATCCGACACTGACGGCTTCAGCGCGGGTCGCGTCTGGGCAAGGCGGGTGTCGGGCTTCGCCGGCTCGGCGGGCTTGGCGGCCGCGGTCGCAGCCGGCTTCGGCGCATCCTTCGCCGCTTCCTTGGACTTGTCATGCCCCGGCACGAACCGGGCGACGGTGGCCTTGAGCCGCGACGCTGCGGTCGGCGGCGTCACGGGCGCGGTGGCCGGGGCCACGGATGCCGTGGCTTGCGGCGGCGGGGTGGTGGCGGTCGTCTCGGACGAGCCCATGCCCATCTTGCGGCCGAGATTGGAGAAGAAGCCGCCGGATTTCTCCTGGGGCTTCTCGGCCGGCTGAGCCGAGGCGACGCGGGTGCTGGCCGCGGGCACGGCGACGACCGGCTCTTCCTGCGGCGCGGGCGCGGACGCCACGCTGTCGAGGTTCGGCTTGGGCGGATTGACGTGACCGGGGATCGTGCCGGGCGCCTTGGCCATCGCCAGCATCTGCAGCGTGGTGCCTTCGGCGCCCTCTGACAGGCCGGTCGAGCCTTCCGGAATCTTTGCGGCGAAGATCTTGTTCATGCCGCCGTCGATGCCGGTGTTCATGCGCGCCACCGGCGTGCCCTTGGCGACCAGCTTGGCGTATTCCGCCTCGTCCCTGGCTTGCTTGCCGCGCACGGCGGCGACGACGTCCTCGGGGATCACATAGGCCGGGCACTTGGCCGAGGCGTCGAACACCGGATCGCGCTTCGCATCGGGCGGGCGGGTCGCGTCGAACACGTATTTCTTCTCGCAGAAATCGACCTTCGGCTCCTGCCGCGTCACCTCGAAATGATCATAGCCTTCCTTGATCATCTTCCAGAACGGCATGTTCGGATTGTTGCGGTGCTTGGCCATGTTCACCGGCGTCATCCGGAACGGATAGGCCTGCAGCTGGAATGCCTTCTGGCCGCCGAAGAAGGACTCTCGGCCCAGCGAATAGATCTCGGCGATCTGCTCGTCCGTCATCGCGTAGCAGCCGCGCGAGGAGCAGTCGCCGTGCACCATCAGCTGAGAGCCGGTGCGGCCCAGCGCCTTGTCGAACGCGTTCGGATAGCCGGTGTTGAAGGAGAGGTAATAGGCCGATTGCGGATTCATCTGGCTCGGGTTGATCGAGTAGAATCCCTCCGGCGCCTGGCGGTCGCCTTCGCGCACCTTGGGGCCGAGATCGCCCGACCAGCGGCAGATCGGATAGGTCTTGAGCAGAGCGAACTGGCCGTTGCGGGCCTGCTTCCAGACCTCGAGCTCGGCCTCCTGCTTGAACAGGCGCACGAGGATCGGCGACTGCAGATCCATGTCCTTCTCGGCCATGGCGGCGATCAGCTTCGGCGGCACCGGCTGGTTGGCCTTGGCGTTGGTCGCGAGCGAGACCTGGTCGGTGTCGCAGCCGGCCAGCAGCACGCTGGCCGTCATCAGCGCAACCGAAGCCAAAAGCGCGCGAGCAAGCGGACGAGAAATCAAGACGGACCCCACAGCGTGCCGGGCAGATAGCGCGAACCCCAATTCGTATGAAGCATGATCCGACCGGCGAACCGACCCGTCGTGACGGGCTTTGTCAGCTCACGCTCCAGCGCTATGCCCTGAAGCTATTGATTAAAATTCTAACCTCTGGGTCAGGTGGTCGCAACCCGAGCGGGGATCACGAGCCCGTTGGCCCGAAGGTGTGGTCAATAGAGACTTAAATCAGGCCGGAACTGGGGCCTTGCGGCCGGTACAGGACTCAGATCGCTGATTTGGGCAAAAAAAGGGTTAACGCAGGGTTACCGGGGTAGCCCGTGGGCGGTCCAGAAGATTGGGCAAAGGCGCAAAGCGCCGTGCCCACGAGCCGGTCCTCATAGTTGTCAGGGTGGGCACGCTTCGCTTTGCCCACCCTACGGCACCGTAAACTGGACGAATCAGCCCAGTTTCCGGCCGATATCGAGGAATTTCTGCCGTCGCTGCTGGCGGATGGCGGTCCCGTCCATCCCCCGGAGCTCATCGAAGGCCTTGGCGATGGCGTCGCCGGTGGTGGCGATCATGGCGGCGGGGTCGCGGTGGGCGCCGCCGACCGGCTCCTTGAGGATGCTGTCGATCACCCCGAAACGCAGCATGTCCTGGGCGGTGATCTTCATGTTGTTGGCGGCTTCCTGCGCCTTGGTGCCGTCGCGCCAAAGGATCGAGGACGCCGCTTCCGGCGAGATCACGCTGTAGATCGCGTGCTCCAGCATCAAGACCTTGTTGGCGGTGGTGATGGCGATGGCGCCGCCCGACATGCCCTCGCCGGTGATGATGGCGACGTTCGGCACGGTCAGCGCCATGCAGGCATCGGTCGAGCGCGCGATCGCTTCGGCCTGGCCGCGCTCCTCGGCGCCGATGCCGGGATAGGCGCCGGCGGAATCGGCCAGCGACAGCACGGGCAGTCCGAACCGCTCGGCCATCTCCATCAGCCGCACGCATTTGCGATAACCTTCCGGCCGCGCCATCCCGAAATTGTGCTTGATGCGGCTCTCGGTGGAATCGCCCTTTTCCTGGCCCATCACGCAGATCGCTTCGCCGCGAAAACGGCCGAAGCCTGCGACCAGCGCCTCGTCCTCGCCGAACTTGCGGTCGCCGGCGAGCGGGGTGAATTCGGTGATCAGCCCCTTGATGAAGTCGTTGAAGTGCGGACGCTGCGGATGCCGCGCGACCAGCGTCTTCTGCCACGGCGTCAGGTTCTGATAGAGGTCGGCCAGCGCCTGCGCCGCCTTGTCCTCGATCCGCCCGATCTCGTCGGCGATGTCGGTGCCGGAGGCCGCCATGACCCTGAGCTCATCGAGCTTGGAATCGAGCTCGGCGACGGGCTTTTCGAAGTCGAGATAGCTGCGCATCTGGTCTTGCATCAACTCAATATAGGGAGGACGGGGCGAGGCGGCGAAGCGGATTTAGACCGGCGGACAGAACTGTAGCATCTTCAATGAGTTGGCCTGTGAGCTCGTGAGCGGGCCCGGCAAATCATGCGAAGGCCCCGGCTCTTTCTGCGGAGATGTGGCCGAAGTCAAGGCGGTTTCGGCCGAGGTCGAAAGCTTGTAGCCCGGATGAGCGCAGCGACATCCGGGGCGGGTCGTGCTCAGGCACCATTCCCGGATGGCGCTGGGCTGATCCGGGCTACGCCAGCAACTACTTCTCCGCCAGCGGGTGCAGGTCGCGCACCAGGCTCTTCAGCCGCTCCTCCACCACATGGGTGTAGATCTGCGTCGTCGAGATATCGGTGTGGCCGAGCAGGGTTTGCACGATGCGTAGGTCGGCACCATTGTGCAGGAGGTGGCTGGCAAAGGCGTGGCGCAGCACGTGCGGGGAGACCAGCCGCGCCTGCAAGCCCGAGGCGACCGCGAGCTCCTTGAGGTCGCGGGCAAAATGCTGCCGCGTCAGATGCCCGCTCTCGCCGGACGAGGGGAATAGCCACTTGGACGCAGCGAGGCTGTCCTTCTTCTTCTCCGTCTTTGCGGCGTCCGTCGCTTCGAGATAATCCGCCATCGCCTGGCGCGAGGCCTCGTTGAGCGGCACCAGCCGCTCCTTGTTGCCTTTGCCGCGCACCACGATCATGCGCGCGTCGCGCTTGGCCGCCGAGCGCGGCAGCGCCACCAGCTCCGAGACGCGCAGGCCCGTGGCGTAGAGCACCTCGAGCAGGCAATAGAGCCTCAAAGACCGCAGCCGCTTCGAGGGCGAGGCATCCTCCGCCTCGCTCAATTCCTTGGCGCGTGTCAGCATGCGATCGACATCGGCGATCGAAAGCACCTTCGGCAGGCCGCGGCCGCGCTTGGGCCCGGACAGGATCGCGGCGGGATCCACGGCCCGGATGCGCTCATTGAGCAGGAAGCGGTAGAGGTGCCGCATCGCCGACAGCCGCCGCGCGACGCTGGTGGATTTGAAGCCGCGGGTGTCGAGATCGGCGAGGTAGTCGCGCAGCGTCTGCGTCTCGGCGTCGACAAAGCTGAGCCCGACGCGGCCCAGGAATTCCGAGAAATCGGTGAGGTCGCGGCGATAGGCGTCGAGCGTATTGGGCCCGGCGCCCTGTTCCGCCGCGAGCATGTCGAGGAACAGGCCGGTAAGCTTGGCATCTGAGGGCGGGTTTCGCATGCCCTGGAAGCTAGCTCCTATTTCTTGAGAAACTTGTCCGGCGGAATCGTCACCGTCATCTCCCGCGACTTGGGGCTGACGAAATTGGCCAGTGCGAAGACCACGCCATAGACGATGCCGGCGATCACGGCGACGACCGTCAGGAAGCGGAACAGGCTGGGCATCGGTCAGGGGTCCGGCTGGCAAATTAACCAATGAAATCATCCAACATGTTCGCCGTTTCGTGGCAAGAGTCCTCTGGCGAGGGCTCCGTTGGGGTCGTATAGGTGGCCAAAGCGTGCCGCCTTTTGGCGGCAGATCGAGCGAGATTCATGTCCGACGCCGCCTTGCCGATACCAGCTTCGCTAGAGACCGACATCCTGTCGGCGCTCGGGGCGCGCTCGATCGTGCTCGTCGGTATGATGGGGGTGGGCAAATCCACCATCGGCCGCCGTCTGGCCGTCAGGCTGAGGTTGCCGTTCGTCGATGCCGATACCGAGATCGAGACCTCGGCCCAGATGACCATCCCGGAGATCTTCGAACGCCACGGCGAATCGTACTTCCGGGACGGCGAGGCGCGGGTGATCGCGCGGCTGCTCGACGGCGGGCCGGTGGTGCTTGCGACCGGCGGCGGCGCCTTCATGCGCGAGGAGACGCGCGCGCGCATCGCCGCCAAGGCGGTGTCGGTGTGGCTCAAGGCGGACCACGACGTCATCATGCGCCGCGTGCGGCGCCGTGCCGACCGCCCGCTGCTCCAGACCGCCGACCCCGAAGGCACCGTGACGCGTCTTCTCGCCGAGCGCGAGCCGGTCTACGCCAAAGCCGACCTCACCATCGCCTCGCGCGACGTACCGCACGACAGGATCGTCGATGAGACCATCGAGGCGCTGCGCACGCATCTCTGCGGTGAGCAAGCCGCCCAACCCCCTGCCGACGTTGTGAGTGCGTCAAGATGACTGCGCCGTTGAAACATTCCGATCCCGTCACCGTCGAGGTCGCGCTGGGCAATCGCGCCTATGACATCGTCATCGGCCGCGGCGTGCTGGCCTCACTCGGCGAACGCGTGGCGGCCTTGCGTCCCGGCGTGCGTACCGCGATCGTGACCGATCGCACGGTGGCAAACCACTGGCTCGAGCCCACCGAGGCTTCGCTCGCCGCCAGCGGCATCCCGACCTCGCGCATCGTGGTCGAGGAAGGCGAGATCTCCAAGACCTATGCCGGCCTGGAGAAGGTCAGCGAAGCCCTGATCGCCGCCAGGATCGAGCGCAACGATCTCGTCATCGCGCTCGGCGGCGGCGTGGTCGGCGATCTCGCCGGCTTTGCGGCTGCGATCCTGCGCCGCGGCGTCGATTTCGTGCAGGTACCGACCTCGCTGCTGGCACAGGTCGATTCATCCGTCGGCGGCAAGACCGGCATCAACTCGCCGCAGGGCAAGAACCTGTTGGGGGCTTTCCACCAGCCGGTGCTGGTGATTGCCGATACCGCCGTGCTCGACACGCTGTCGCCGCGCCAGTTCCGCGCCGGCTATGCCGAAGTCGCCAAATACGGCGTGCTCGGGGATGAGGCGTTCTTCACCTGGCTGGAGACAAACCATTCCGACATCGTCAAGGGCGGTTCGGCACGCGAGCATGCGATCGCGACCTCCTGCCGTGCCAAGGCCGGCGTCGTCTCGCGCGACGAGCGCGAGACCGGCGAGCGCGCGCTGCTCAATCTCGGCCACACCTTCGGCCACGCGTTGGAAGCCGCGACCGGCTTCTCCGACCGCCTGTTCCACGGCGAGGGCGTTGCCATCGGCATGACGCTGGCCGCGCAGTTCTCGGCCAGGCTCGGCATGATCGGCGAGCAGGACGCCGCGCGCGTCGAACGGCATCTGATCGAGGCCGGCCTGCCGACGCGCCTGCAGGATATCGCGGGCTTCGCGCAGGAGGGGCTTGCCGATGCCGACGCGCTGATGACGCTGATGGCACAGGACAAGAAGGTCACGCGCGGCAAGCTCACCTTCATCCTGCTCGAGGCCGTCGGGCGCGCCGTCATCGCGAAAGACGTCGAGCCGACCCCGGTGCGCGATTTCCTGAAAGAGAAGCTTGCGCAGAAGGCGTGACACGCGGCTGAACTTCTTTTGAGTGGTGCATGGACTGGCTAGGATTCACCATCGTTATTCTCTGCCTGCTCGTCTCCGGCTTCTTCGCCGCGAGCGAGACCGCGCTGACCGGCGCCTCGCGCGCCAGCATGCTTCGCCTGTCCAAGCAGGGTAATCGCGACGCCGACGTCGTCTCGGATCTGCTCGACATGCGCGAGCGCCTGATCGGGGCGCTGCTGCTCGGCAACAACATCGCCAATATCAGCGCGTCCGCACTTGCGACCTCCATCTTTACCGCCTGGTTCGGCGATGTCGGCGTGCTCTATGCGACCGGGTTGATGACCGCCCTGGTCGTGATCTTCGCGGAGGTGTTGCCCAAGACCATCGCCATCAACGCGCCCGACCGCATCGCGCTGGCGGTCGCGCGCCCGATGCGGCTGACGATGTACGTGCTGGGGCCGCTGCTGAGGATCGTCGAAGTCATCGTGCGCCTGCTGCTGCGCCTGTTTGGCCTCGCCGGTGAGCACCAGGCGATCCTGTCGCCGACCGAGCGCCTGCGCGGCGCGGTCGACCTGTTGCACCACGAGGGCAAGTTCGAGAAGCAGGACCGCGACATGCTCGGCGGCTTGTTGGACCTGCGCGAGCTCCAGGTCTCCGACGTCATGATCCATCGCACCGAGATGATGATGATCAACGCCGATCTGCCGCCGGAAGAGCTGGTGCGCGAGGTGCTGGCGACCGAATACACCCGCATCCCGCTGTGGCGCGAGAAGCCGGAGAACATCATCGGCGTGCTTCATGCCAAGGACCTGCTGCGCGCAATCCGTGCTGCCGACGGCGATACCTCGCGCATCGACGTTTCCACCATCGCGCTGCCGCCCTGGTTCGTGCCGGAGATGCGCCCCGTCTCCGAGCAGTTGAAGGCGTTCCGCCGGCGCAAGACCCATTTTGCGCTGGTCGTCGACGAGTACGGTGAAGTCGAAGGCCTTGTGACGCTGGAAGACATCCTGGAGGAGATCGTCGGCGACATCTCTGACGAGCACGACGTCGTGGTGGCCGGTGTCCGGGCCCAGCCGGACGGCTCGGTCGTGGTCGACGGCTCGGTGCCGATCCGCGACCTCAACCGCGCCATGGACTGGCATCTGCCCGATGAAGAGGCAACCACCGTCGCCGGCCTCGTCATTCACGAGGCGCGCTCGATCCCCGACCGCGGCCAGAGTTTCACCTTCCACAACTTCCGCTTCCGCGTCCTGCGCCGCGAACGCAACCGCATCACCGCGCTCCGTATTTCACCGGTGCCGCGCGAGGCGGAGCTGGAAGGGGCGAGGCCGAAGCGGGCCGGGACGTCGTTTTGACGCAGCAGCAGGCTCTGCAGCTTCCACATCGTCATGGCCGGTCCTGACCCGGCCATCCACGTCTTGCCGGCTCTACGAAGAACGTGGATGCCCGGGACAAGCCCGGGCATGACGAACTCGTGTGGTTGCGCGTCAGACCCTCCAGGCAAGGGTGGGCAGATCAACCTTCCCCCGGCGCCTTGGCCTGAATCGCCAGCGCGTGCACGCTGCCTGCCAGTTCCGCGGCCAGCGCCGAATTTATCATGCGATGGCGGTCGACCCGGCTCTTCCCTTTAAAGGCATCGGATACAATATAGACGCGGAAATGCGTCTCGCCGCCCGGCCGATGGCCGGAATGGCCCTCATGCAAATGTGACTCGTCGACGACTTGCAGGCTTTCCGGCGTGAAAGCTTCCTGCAACTTGTTGCTGATAGTGTCTTTCATAACCATGAGTGCCATTAAAACCTGCGCAAGCGCCCCGTCAATTGCGTAAGGTCGCCCTTGTCGGGCGTACGTCAAAGACGCCGAAGTGAAACTTCGGCGACCCGTGGTCAGCTAATTGCAATGTCAAGACTTGAAGGTTTTTGCATTGCGTAGTCAAAGTCAGCCATGCCGATCGATTCATCAAAGTTCTTCGACTCCATCCGCGTCAAGCCGCGGGGCAAGCAGCCGGAAGTGAAGCCGCGCGATACCGCGGTCGGTTGCGAATGGGCTGGATGCCAGAACAAGGGCGCGCATCGCGCGCCGAAGGGTCGCGAGAACCAGCGCGAGTACTGGCACTTCTGCCTGAACCATGTGCGCGAGTACAACCAGAACTACAATTTCTTCTCCGGCATGAATGCCGACGCCGTCGCGCGCTACCAGAAGGATGCGCTGACCGGCCATCGTCCGACCTGGAAGATGGGCGCCAATGGCGGCGTCAAGAAGGGCGCGGAAGCCGAGATCGATGGCGCCTTCGATCCCTTCAGCATGTTCCAGGAGCTCAACGGCCGTACCGGCTGGCGGAAGGGTCCGGACGCTCCGCCCAAGGCCGAGACGCGCAAGGTGATGAACGCCGAGCGCAAGGCGCTCCAGGTCATGGGCCTCGGACCCGATTCCACGCTTGCCGACGTCAAGACCAAGTACAAGGCGCTGGTGAAGCAGCATCACCCCGACGCCAACGGCGGCGACCGCTCCACCGAGGATCGCCTGATCGAGATCATCAAGGCGTATAATTATCTGAAGACCGTGGTGCGGGAGGCATAAGGCCTCACCGCGCCGGATGCCGCCCGCTGGTGAGCGGACGGCACCTTCAATGTTACCTGCTCCGGCAAACGCGAACTTGCTTGACGACGCGGCGTCCATGATGGCCGCGCGTGACGACGGTGCGTACCGTACAGACTCTTCGCGGAGCGTAATGATAGCGTGCGTTCACGGCGTCCCCGGAAACCGTTGCGCTGGGGATAGGGTGAGCCGGCAGCGCAATGGCTGGTGCTGCGAGTGACGAGAGAGCGAGCAGCGTTCCCGCAGCGAGGGCGCAAGTGAGCTTCTTCATTATCATTCCTTTTCTTGTTCACCCCTGAAGAGTTTTATCGGGGCGAGCATGAATGCGCCGCGAGCCTCCGTGTTCCTGTTGAACGTTTGGTCCTTTCGTCGCATGCGTGGGCACGGCGCAAGTGCGCGCCTTCGCCCACCCTGCGATTCAGGATTCGCGGAGACATCCGCTCTCAAGCGGCGTCCGGCATCGCGCCCACGTAGGACGAACTCGGCCTGATCAACCGCCCGGTGCGTTGCTGCTCGCGCGCATGTGCGGTCCAGCCCGCGGCGCGCGCCACGGCAAAGATCGGCGTGAACGCCTGTCGTGGAATCGCCAGCGCATCGAGCAGGATCGCGGTGAAGAACTCCACGTTCGTCTCCAGCGGCCGCTCCGGATTCTTCTTGCGCAACGCGCTGCGGATATAGGCCTCGACCTCGCCGGCGAACGGCAGATCGGTGCCGGTGGAGGCGAGCGCCTCGACTGCGGTCTTCAACACATCTGCGCGCGGATCGCGCACCCGATAGACGCGATGGCCAAAGCCCATCATCCGCTCGCCTCGGGCCAGCGCCGCATCGACCCACGGCTGAATGCGCTCGCGCGAGCCGATCGCGTCGAGCATTTCCAGCACCGGCTCAGGCGCGCCGCCATGCAGCGGGCCCGTGAGCGCGCAATAGCCCGCCGTGACCGCGGCGAACAGATCGGCTTGCGTCGAGGCGACCACGCGCGCGGTGAAGGTCGAGGCATTCATGCCGTGGTCGCTGGCGGTGACGAGATAGGCATCGAGCGCGGCGATCTCACGCGTTTCAGGCGTGGCGCCGCGCAGCATCCGCAAGGTGTCGGCGGCATGGCTCGCATTCGGATCGGGGGCGACCGGCTCGAGCCCCTTGGCGCGCCGCACCAGCGCGCCCGCGATCACCGGAAACGCGCCGACGATCGTCGCCTCGTGCGCCAGCCCGCTCTCCGCGCGCAGGCCTGCGACCGCCGCGCGACACCCGTCGACGACACTCAGGCCGCGCGTCGCCGGCAGCAGGTCCGGCAGCCGTACGAAGGCGCGCTCGCGCGCCGCGCCCAGCTGTGAGCGCACATTGGCTTCGGTGAGGGTGGTCTTGCTGGCGCCGTTCCAGAGCCGGGCCGTGACGCCCTCGAAGCTCGACTGGGCAGCCAGTCGGCCGACATGCTCGCCGGCGATGATCAGTTCGCCGCGTTCGCCGTCGACATGGCTCAGCACGGTTTCGGCGGCGGGAACGCCGTCCAGCCCGATCTGGCTCTTGGTGAGGTGGATGTTCATGGCCGAAATCTCCTTCTGCGTTGCACCAGGGGGAAATTTCGGGCCTCTCGACAGGTTGATCAATCTTGATTACATAAATCAATATGAAAAATTCCGAGGGGCTCTATCTCTCTGCCCGCGAGGCCGCGGCCGAGCTCGCGATCTCGCCGGCCACGCTCTACGCCTATGTCAGCCGCGGCCTGATCCGGTCCGAGCCGACGCCGGACTCCCGCAAGAACCGCTACCGCGCCGAGGACGTTCGCGCGCTGAAGGAGCGCCGTGTGCCATCGCCGGAGCCGCGCGGTCTGCGCAGCTTCGACGCCGACCTGCCGGTGATGGACACCGAGATCTCGACCATCACCGAGGAGGGCGCGATCTACCGCGGCGTGAACTGCGTGGATCTCGCCGAGAACGACACGCTGGAGCACACCGCGACGCTGCTGTGGGATGTCTCCGAGGTCGATCCGTTCGCTCCCGACAACCAGCCCGCGCTCTCCGAGGAGATGCGCATGATCGGGCAAGCCGCGCGCCGGGCCGCGCCGATCGACCGTGCCATCGCCGTGCTCGCGCTGGCCGCGAGCGTCGATCCCCGCGCATTTACCCGCGCACCGGATGGCCGCGCCATGGTTGGCGGCCGCATCGTCCGGCTGCTGGTCGCCACCATGCTCAATACCGAGCCGTCATCCGAGCCGCTGCATCAGCAGATCGCGAAGGCCTGGGCGGCCGACAACAAGCACGCCCCCGACCTGATCCGCCGCGCGCTGGTGCTGCTGGCCGATCACGAACTGAACGCCTCGACCTTCACCGCGCGCTGCGCCGCCTCGACCGGCCTCAACCTCTACGACGCCGTGATCGCCGGCCTCGCCGCGCTGAAGGGCCCGAAGCATGGCGGCGCCGGCGTACTGGCCTCGCAACTCGTCAAGACGCTGGTCGACCGCGATGTCGCCCCGATGGTGCGCGAACGCGTCGCGCTCGGCGAGCGCTTTGCCGGCTTCGGCCACGGCGTCTACAAGCGCGGCGATCCCCGCGCGCAATCGCTGCTCAACGCGCTCTCGCGCGCCGGCGCGCCGCGCAAATTCACCCGCGAGGTGCCGGAGCGGATCGCGGAAGCCACCGGCGAGTTCGTCAACATCGACTACGCGCTCGCCGTGCTCGTGCACGCGCTGCGCCTGCCGGCGGGCAGCGAACTCGCGCTGTTCGCGATGGCCCGCAGCGTCGGCTGGATCGCACACGCCAGCGAGCAATTGCAGTTCGGGAAGTTGATAAGGCCGCGGGCGCGGTATGTGGGGCCCGTGCCGGGACGGCGGGCGGCTGTAGCGGAAAAGCCCTAGATCACCGTTCAAACATCATGACGTTGGCTATGTCTTCGTTTCGGGGCCTTCGATCCTTGGGGGTTGAAGCCCTGGCGAGTTGGCCCAGTTGTCGATGTTGGACGCAACGTCTGCTTGGCGGGCCCTCTTGAGCAGTCCGTCTCGTTCAGGGCCGGGCGCAAGTCGCTCAGCCTGCCGGCGCAACTGGTCTGCCCATTCCTGAACTCGGTCCTGAAGTGATTCCGTTTGTTTGACGCGCCGTCGCATTGTTCATTCCTCCCTTCCCTTCCGCCGTCGCCCTTGGCCAAACCTGCAGCCTAAAGACGGCCTAGGTTGGCAGCAAGATTAGGCGAATTACAGCACTATATTTTCGCGGCGGCGCGGAACTTTCCCGTTGGATGCGCAGGGCAACGGTCTGTGGAGAGGCGCTGGAGGTAACCGTCAGAGCGGCTGACGCCGGCGGAGCGACAGCGGCGTGACCCCCACGAACTTGCGCACGTGTCTGGCAAGCATCGTGCTGTTCTTCAGCCCGACCTTGGAGGCAATCTCGCTCATCCCAAGATCGGTATCCCGCAATAATTGTTTCGCGTATTCGATGCGTCTTCGCGAGACATAGCGATGCGGGGGTTCACCGAAGGTGACGGCGAAGGCGCGGGCAAAGTGGAATCGGGTGAGGTTGACCACTGCAGCAAGATCGGAAAGCGAAATGTCAGTGTGCAAATAGTCTTCAACGTAGTCGCGCAGGATGGTCTGCTGGGCGAGCGAAAGCCCGCCCTTGCGCGATGCGACAGTCTTCGGCGCAATCTTTAGTATGCGCAGCAGTTCGATCACCGCGGTCAAGCCCAACGTTTCTCCATAAAGTTGATCCTGGGTGCCGCGATGAAGCAGCAGGTTGTCGATCTTCTTCATGGTGGAAAGCAGAGGACTATCCTGGAAATAGACCTGCGGCTGCAATTCTACCGACGCGTAATGCTCCGCGATCTCGTCAGACATTTCGCTGGTTCGAAAATAGACGGCAGTAAATGAGCCACCTAGCCTCTTCGGCGCCGACCAGCCGGAGATGGCAGATCCGCCGGGAACGAAAGTCATTCGGTTGGCCAGGTCGCAAAGCCGCGAACAACGCTCACCGTCGATGAAAGTCTCGCCGTCGTTCAAGCTCAAGTCATGCAACGCCAGGTAGTCGGGGGCTCCCGACCACCGATATTCGAACGCTGCGGTCTGCTGGATCACCACGCGTTCGGCGAGAAAGCCCTTGCCGACCAGCCGCTTGCGCAGGGGTTTGTTTTCTTTGTCGTCGAGATTCAACAACACCCGAGAGGCCATGCACGGTCCGCATCTGAGAGCTTGCGAGTCAGCATTGCCCAATTTTCCCACGCTCGCAACAGATCAGGCCTATTGATTCCCGAACCGTAACAGCGCAAAAATAGGCGATATGTAGCAACATATATCGATTGGACCGGGCTGATGCCTGCATTCAGCAACGCCGATCTGGACAGGTGCGCGCAGGAGCCAATCCATGTTCCCGGTTCGATTCAGCCTCATGGGGTGTTGGTCGCTTTCGATCCGCAGACGCTGGAAATCGTCCTCGTTGCCGGAAACGCGCACGACTATTTTGGTGTCTCCCAACAGGACCTGATCGGGCAGAGACTCGAAACCCAGATCGGTGCGGCTGCGAAGGTCAGGCTAGAAACGCAATTCGGGCAGGGCAGCTCGGCGCCGCGGTCATCGCTTGCGCTTGAGATCGAGTTGCGCGGCGTTCGCATCGACGCCACCGCGCATCTTCACGACGGTCTGGTGATCCTGGAATTGGAGCCGCAACGGCCGCTGCCGACCGCGGACGTGCTTGACCTCGTGAATGCCATGATCGGCGGGCTGCAGCCGGCCGAAACGCTCAACCCGCTGCTGAGCAGCCTGTCGGATCAGGTTCAGAAAGTGACGGGCTTCGACCGCGTCATGGTTTACCGCTTCCTCGAGGACGAGAGCGGATGCGTGGCGGCCGAAAGTCGGTCGTCGGACGCCGTCTCCTCCTATCTCGGGCTGCGTTATCCGGCGAGCGACATTCCTGCACAGGCGCGTGCGCTCTACCTCCGTAACTGGATTCGCTATATCCCCGACACCGTTCACACGCCGATGCCACTGAACCCGGCCTTCAACCCCAAGACCGGCCAGCCGCTCGATCTGACCTATAGTCGCCTTCGCGCGGTGTCGCCCATCCATCTGGAATATCTCGCGAACATGCGTGTTCGCTCGTCGCTGTCGCTGTCGCTGTCGTTGATCGTCGGCGGCAAACTGTGGGGTCTGATCGCCTGCCACGCTGCGGCCCCGCTCTATCTGAGCAGCCGGCTGCGGCTTGCGCTCGAAGTGTTCGCCCAGCTCGCTTCGCTTCACCTGAGCAGCACGCTGGAACTGGCCGAGGCGACCGATCGCATTCAAACCCGCAACCTTCACGATCAGCTCATTCGGGCCATGAGTCAGAATGGCCTGGCCGAGGCGCTGGTAGGCCATCGCCCGAACCTGCTCGACTACATCTGCGCATCCGGGGTGGTGGTTCGGATCGACGGCAAAAACTTCGCTCTCGGCTCGACGCCCGACGATGTCCAGGTCGAAGCCCTGGCCTATTGGCTGAACGATACGCAGGCGGAGGGCATCTTTTGCACCTCCCGCTTGCCGGAAGTCTATCCTCCGGCCCGGTCCTTTCTCGACCGTGGCGCCGGTCTGCTTGCGCTCTCGGTGCCACGTGAACCTCGGGATTACGTGATGTGGTTTCTTCCCGAGCTGATCTCGACGGTGAAATGGGCCGGGAATCCTGCCAAGCCGGTGACGACCGGTCCTCTGGGCGACCGGCTGACACCGCGCAAGTCATTCGAAGCATGGCAGGAGACCGTCACCGGCCAGTCCCGCCCATGGAGCGCCGTCGAGATCGACGCCGCTACATTGCTGCGAACCACCGTGCTGGAGGTCGTGCTCCACCGCATAGACCAGTCGCTGCGCGAACAGGCGAAAGCGCGGGCTCATCAGGACCTCCTGATGAATGAGCTGGATCACCGGGTCAAGAACACCATCGCAACCGTCCAATCGTTGGTGCGCCTATCCAGCAGAAGCGCCGAAACCCTCGCGGAGTTCACATTGTCCATTGAAAGGCGACTGCAGTCGATGGCGAAGGCGCACAGTCTTCTGTCCGCATCGCGCTGGGAAAGTGCTTCGCTGCGGAGCATCGTTGACGACGAGATTGCGGCGCAACGCTCGCATCTGGAAGGCAACGTCCGGGTCGAAGGCGATGATTACAGCCTGGAGCCACGTACGGCACTGTCCTTTGCTCTCGTCCTGCACGAACTCATCACCAACGCCATCAAGTACGGTGGACTTTCCGTCGAGATGGGCAAAGTCGCGGTAAGTTGGAACGAGGTCGTGTCGGAAGGCCAGACCTGGCTCGTTGTTGAATGGATCGAGTCCGACGGGCCTCCCGTCAAGCCCACAAGTCGGCGCGGATTTGGTCGGACGCTCCTCGAGCGGGTCTTCGCAGCGGACGTGAGCGGGAAGGTCGCTCTTGCGATGGATCCGGCCGGTGTGCGCTGCGTGATCCATATTCCCTTCGAGAAGGTCGTGCGCGGCCGGCCAGCGGAAACGGGGCCGGCGGCTTCCTACCAACAGGCCCTCCAGCGGCCGGAGTTGCCGTTACTCACCGGTGTAACGATTCTGATTGTCGAGGACGACGGCCTGATCGCGGAGGACGTATGCGAAGTCCTCGGCCGAGCAGGTGCAGCGATCGTCGGGCCCTGCCCCGGGCTTGGAGACGGTCTCAAGGCCGCCGTCGATGAAACTTTCGACGTGGCGCTGCTCGATGTCAATCTGCACGGAAAGCCATCGTGGCCGATCGCCAGTCTTGTCTGCGAGAGAGGCATACCGGTGATGTTCGCGACGGGCTATTCGGATCACTTCGCAAGGCCCGCCGATCTTGGCGGGCTTCCGTCGATCTCCAAGCCCTACGACACCACCGAGCTTATCCGCCGCCTGTCGGAAGCTGTCGAGCTGCGAGGTTTCGCCAGCTAGCCAAGAGCTTTAGGCTCCGGCTCCGGGTGGAAGACCATCGTCCAGTGCCCGTCGGATGATCTTGGCCAGATCGGCTTTTCGAAATGGCTTGCTGAGGAGCAGCGTGCCGGGGTCGAGGCGGCCGTGATGAATGACGGCATTTTCCGTGTAGCCCGACATGAAAACGACCTTCAGTTCGGGGAAGGTACGTTGGGCTTCGTCCGCCAGTTTCTTTCCATTCATATTCCCCGGCATGACGACATCTGTCAGCAGCAACTCGAACCTGTCGCGCGCCAGGCGCACGAGCGCATCATTTGCGTTCGCGACCGCCACCGCATCATAGCCGAGGCTCTGGAGCTGCCGGGTGGTGGTCTCGCGCACCAATTCATCGTCTTCGACCACAAGCACATGTTCATGACCGCCGACGATCGGCCCACTTGAACGAAGGGCGACCTCTTCTGCCGCACCGTCGGCCTGCGGCAAATAGATCTTGATGGTGGTTCCGACGCCGATCTCGCTGTAGACCTTGATGTGCCCCCGGGATTGTTTCACGAACCCGTGGACCATGCTCAATCCAAGTCCGCTACCTCGGCCGGTCGCCTTGGTCGTGAAAAATGGCTCGAATATGCGGCCCTGGATCTCCTTGGGTATGCCGTCGCCATTATCGCTCACGGCGATCATCAGCTGTTGACCGGGAATGGCCTCGGGATTTTCGGCGAGGTAGTCGGCATCGAAACTCGCGTCCCCGGTTTCGATCATGAGCTTTCCGCCCTCCTGCATGGCGTCGCGGGCGTTGACCGCGAGGTTCAGCACCGCGGTCACAAGCTGGTCGGGATCCACCATGGCTGCTGCAATATGGGGCTTCAGATCGATCTCCAGCGCGATGTTCTCCGGCAGGGTGCGCTTCAGCAGATCGGCAGTCTGCTCCACCAGCTTGTTCACGTCGGTCGCCACCGGCGATAGCGGTTGCTTGCGGGCGAACGCCAGCAGACGCGAGGTCAATTCGGCACCGCGGGTGGCCGCGGCGTCGATCAGCTTCACGATCCCCTGCAGATCGGGGCGATCGTTCAATTCTTCCGCAAGGATTTCGATCGTCCCTGTGATCACCGACAGGATGTTGTTGAAATCGTGCGCGACGCCGCCCGTCAAATGACCCACCGCCTCCAGCTTCTGGGCCTGACGCAAGATGCGCTCACTCTCCTTCTGTTTCGAAATGTCCCGGGCGATCTTGGTCGCGCCAATGATCTCTCCGGTCGGCAATCTGACCGGCGATACGCTGATCGACACTTCGATCAGGCGACCGGCTTTCGATTGTCGTAATGTCTCGAAGTGGTCGATGTGCTCGCCGTTGCTCAGGCGTTCGAGGATGAGACGTTCTTCGTCCTGGCGATCCTCGGGAACGATCATGAAGATGGACGCCCCGATCGCCTCCTCCGGTGAAAAACCAAAGAGACGCTCGGCGCCCTTATTCCAACTGGTAATGATGCCATCGAGGGTCTTTGTAACGATCGCGTCGTCAGAAAACTCGATGGCAGCAAGCAATAAGAGGTTCGTAGAGGTGTCGGGCATGCGCCTTGCTCAAAGAAGGAGAAGGCTAGAAGTTTTGGAAATCGAAGTCCATAACCAAGAGACTATGACCGGGCCGCCACTCATGTGCGCTTCCCCAATCGCCAGACCGCCGGGGTTCGCGTGGCTATACGCGCATCTGATTCACGCCGGACGCTCAGCGCCGGGACGGCGGGCGGGGCTGCGATCCAGAGCCTAAACACAGTCTAAGGTGCAGTTAGTTGAGGCTTCCAGCAAAGCGTTCGGCGAGCCGGTTCTTCCTGAATGCCTCGGCTATCCAGTCCACGAAGACTCTGGTCTTGGCGGGCACAAGCTTGCGCGATGCGTGATAAATCGAGATCGCACCGGCGTCACCGTACCAGCGTGGCACCAGGCGTAGCAGTGACCCATTTTCGAGCGCGGGAAGAATGTCGGCAGTGGCGAGCATGGCAACTCCCAGGCCCAACAGAGCCGCCTCGCGCATCGCCGCGGGGTCGTTGACCACGATCGACTCCGAGAGCGGCGCCGGAATTTCTCTCCCCGAAACATCGCGCATCGACCAGTGCCGGATGCGACCCGTCTGCAGCGAGCGCATGACGATGCCGTCCAGGGCGCCCAGTTGGTCCGGCTTGTTCGGCGATGCCCTCCCCGACATGTAAGCTGGAGACGCCACGGCGATGATGTGTGCCGGCGCGAGCGTTCGGCTGACAAGGCCCGGCAACAATTCAAACCCGCCTCCGATGGCGGCGTCGTAGCCTTCTACGACCAGATCGACCTGGCGATTCTCGAAGTGCCACTCAGGGCGGACCCGAGGATAGCGGGCCAGGAAGCCCGGAAGCAGTGGCAGAATATGGGCTGTGCCGAACGTCGGCGGCAGGCTTATCTTGAGAACGCCCGCCGGCTCCTCGCGTCCGGTCGATACTCCCCCGATCGCAGCCTGCAGCCCCTCGAGATGGCCGGCGATCGCCATGCGGAACGACTCACCCGCCTCCGTCAGCGTCAGCCGCCGCGTCGAACGATGAAATAATCGGACACCGAGATTACGCTCCAGCATCGCGACGTTGCGGCTGACGGCTGCCGGTGTCAGCGACAGGCGTCGCGCAGCCTCTGAAAAGCTGCCGCATTCGGCGCTACGAACGAATGATTCCAGGTTGGCCAGCGTTTCCATGGGCTCATTTTCAAGTAATCATTGATAATCTTACGAGCGATATCCGTCTAATCAAAGGGCAATGTTTGGGGCATCTCTGGGTCACCGATCAGCTCGCCTGATCTCAAACAGCTCGGAGATTTTCCATGTCCACCATCGGCATCATCGGCGCAGGCCATATCGGCCGCGCTATCGCGCAGACGCTGGCGCGCAACGGCATCGCCGTGACGCTGTCCAACAGCCGTGGTCCGGAGAGCCTGGCGACGACCGTGGCCGAGATCGGCCCGCTCGTGTCCGCCGGCACCCGCGCGGAGGCCGCCGGCAAGGACATCGTCTTCGTCGCCGTCAACTGGTCGAAGCTGCCCGATGCGCTTGCCGGCCTGCCGCCTTTCGGCGGCCGCATCGTTGTTGATGCCAACAATCCGATCGAGGCGCCGCTGTTCAAGCCCGCCGAACTCGGTGGACGCGCCTCGTCAGAGATTTTCGCCGATCTGGTCCCCGGCGCGCGGGTGGTGAAGGCATTCAATCACCTCCTGGCGCAGCTCCTCGCAACCGACCCGGCAAGCGACGGCGGCAAGCGTGTGCTGTTCTATTCGGGAGACGACGCTGATGCGAAGGCAACTGTCGGCGCACTGATTGACCGGCTCGGATTCTTCGGCGTCGATCTCGGCTCGCTTGCGGTCGGCGCCAGGCTGACCCAGTTTCCAGGTGGTCCGCTCCCGGCGCTCAACCTGGTCAAGTTCGGCTGATGGCTTCGAGCAAGTTCTTCAACAAGATGAGACGATGAAAGGCTGCGATATGACCACCCAAGATACGGACTTCGATCACCTTCTACGGGCGAATCTAGAACGCGTGTTCAACGAGCGGGACGAGGACAAGCGGCGGGCCGCGATTGCAGAATTGTTCGTCGAAGAGCCCGTCATGTACGAGCCGACCAGTATCGTTCAGGGCCGCTCGGAAATATCACGCGTTGCCGGAGAGCTTCTGAAGCAGTTCGGACCAACTTTCAGGTTCGTACCCGATGGCGTCGCGGTTGGGCATCACGGTTTGGGGCGTCTGGCTTGGCACGCAGGGCCCGAGCAGGGGCCGGTCGCAGTCACCGGAGCCGACGTGGTCCAAATCGAAAGCGGTAAAATCTCGCGGCTGTGGGTGTTGCTCAATCCGCAGTGAGAGAAATCGCGCTGCGGCACTAGGCCTGCGGCTTCGACACCTCGACATTGCCGCCATTCTGCCGGCGGCGATAGTACCAGACGCCGAGGCCTCCCACGATCGCAGCGCCAACCACCGTCAGCATCCAGATGTGCTTGCCGACATGGCCGTGGTGATGCAGCCCGGCATAGTCGTGCAGGGCTGACACCGCCAGCACGCCCGGCAACACGTGCGCGGGCGCCCACACCAGGATTGCCGGAATGTTCACCGCATAGAACTTTGCCGGCGGCATCGCCAGCGCGCCGGCCGTGACAGGCACGAAGGCGCGGATCGGCGGGACGAAGCGGGCGAAGAACACGGCCCAGGTGCCGAAGCGGTGGAAGAAGCTTTCGCTCTCCGAAACCACGCGCGGATAGTTCGTCAGCGGCCAGGTGTTGAGGATCTTGCGCTGCTGCCGGTGCCCGATCCAGTAGGCGGAGCCGTCGCCGAGGACGGCGCCGACGGCGGCGGCGAGCAGCACCCATTGCAGCTTCAGCTCGCCGCCCGGAATAAGAGCGCTCAGCGCCAGGATGATGGTCGAGCCGGGGATGACCGATCCCACCACCGGGACCGCTTCGAGCAGCGCCGCCAGGAACAGGGTCAGATAGGCCAGCCACGGATGGGCCGAGACGAACGAGATGAGGGGATCGAGGAAGGACGTCACGTCGTCTCTGTGGAGGGTTGGAGCGCCGGGGGTTGGACCCTACATAAGTAAGCAGAGCGGGCGAAAGTGCCATTCGCGCAGGCAGGGCCGCCCTCCCGCCCGAAATCTGAGCGTGATTCGCAAGGCAGCCCTCCAAAAACTGCGTTCCTTGCCTATCTAAATGAAAAGACAATGGAACTTTGATTGGCGGGCGGGCTTCTGCCGGCCAGCTGTCTCTGATAGGTTGATTTTCAGCACCCAGCCGCAGCCAACGTGCGAATAACCGGTTTCGGGACCGCCCGGGACCTCGGAGGATTGATGACGACCGCCGCCATGTCCAAAGTTGAGGAAGTTTCCGGTCTGCCCGACATGAAGGTGTCGGTTCGCCAGGTGTTCGGGATCGACAGCGATCTCGAAGTCCCGGCCTATTCCGAAGTCGATCCTCATGTGCCCGATGTCGACCCCGACTATCGCTTCGACCGCGCCACCACGCTCGCCATTCTCGCCGGTTTCGCCCGCAACCGCCGCGTGATGGTGACCGGCTATCACGGCACCGGCAAATCCACCCATATCGAGCAGGTCGCGGCCCGCCTGAACTGGCCCTGTGTGCGCGTCAACCTCGACAGTCACATCAGCCGTATCGACCTCGTCGGCAAGGACTCCATCGTGGTCCGCGACGGCAAGCAGGTCACCGAATTCCGCGACGGCATCCTGCCCTGGGCACTCCAGCACAACGTCGCGCTGGTTTTCGACGAATACGACGCCGGCCGCCCGGACGTGATGTTCGTGATCCAGCGCGTGCTCGAAGTCTCGGGACGCCTGACGTTGCTCGACCAGAACAAGGTCATCAAGCCGCATCCGTCGTTCCGGCTGTTCGCCACCGCGAACACCGTCGGCCTCGGCGACACCTCGGGCCTTTATCACGGCACCCAGCAGATCAACCAGGGCCAGATGGACCGCTGGTCGATCGTCACCACGCTGAACTATCTCAGCCATGACGAGGAAGTTGAGATCGTGCTGGCGAAGGCCAAGCACTACCGCACCCAGGAGGGCCGCGATATCGTCAACAAGATGGTGCGCCTCGCCGATCTCACCCGCAACGCCTTCGCCAATGGCGATCTGTCGACGGTGATGAGCCCGCGCACGGTGATCACCTGGGCGGAGAACGCCGAGATCTTCGGCGATATCGGCTTCGCCTTCCGCGTCACCTTCCTCAACAAGTGCGACGAGCTCGAGCGTCCGCTGGTCGCCGAGTTCTACCAGCGCTGCTTCAACGCGGAGCTGCCGGAGTCCTCGGTGAACGTGGCGCTGAGCTGATCTCTCGCGGTGTGTCGTCCCGGCGGATTGCCGGGACCCATACCGCGTGATGCCTCGATGGAATGACGCTGATAGTTTTCCTGACCCAACGACGGCCGGTGGTTATGGGTCCCGGCTTTCGCCGGGGCGACGGATAGGGTGATATGACCACCTCCAATTCCAAATTCCGCAACACCAAGGAATCGCCGACCGAGCCGTTCAAGCGCTCGGTCGCCTCGTGTCTGAAGGCGATCGCGAAATCGCCCGAGCTCGATGTCAGCTTCGCCGCTGAGCGGCCGGGCCTTGCGCCGGGCAAGGCGCGGCTGCCTGAGCCCGCGCGAAAAATGACCAAGCGCGATGCCGCGATCGTGCGGGGACACGCCGATTCGATTGCGCTGAAGATCGCCTGTCACGACGCCAAGCTGCATCGCAAGCTGATGCCGGGCAATCCGCAGGCGCGCGGCGTGTTCGAGGCGGTGGAGCAGGCTCGCGTCGAGGCGATCGGCGCGCGCCGCATGGCGGGCGTTGCCAAGAACCTCACCGCGATGCTCGACGACCATTTCCATCGCGGCAAGTTCGACGAGATCACCGACCGCGCCGATGCGCCGCTGGCCGACGCGCTGGCGATGCTGGTGCGCGAGCGCTTGACCGGCCTGGCGCCGCCGACCGCCGCGAAGAAGATGGTCGATCTCTGGCGTCCCATTCTCGAAGACAAGATCGGCAAGCGGCTCGACCAGCTCGATACCCTCGTCGAAGACCAGACCCGGTTCGGCGATGCCGTTCACGATCTGCTGACGGCGCTCGACATCGGCGACGAGCGCTCGGCCGACAGCGAAGACGATGACGAGAACGACGAGAACCAGGACGGCGACAACGATCAGTCCGGCGCGGAAGGCTCGCCCGATTCCGATGCCGCGCAGGAGATGAGCGCCGACCAGGCGCAGGCGAGCTCGGAAGAGATGAGCGAGAGCGCGATGGAAAGCGCGCAGGCCTCGACCTCGGACACCTTCGACGACGGCGAGCTCGGCGACGACGAGACGCCGGGCGAGGCGACGCGTCCGAACTCGAGCGGCAAGAACGAGCCGCGCGGGCCGGAATACCATGCCTTCGCGCCCAAGTTCGACGAGGTCATCGCCGCCGAAGACCTCTGCGACCACGACGAGCTGGAGCGCCTGCGCGCCTATCTCGACAAGCAGCTCGCGCATCTGCAGGGCATCGTCGCCCGCCTCGCCAACCGGCTGCAGCGCCGCCTGATGGCGCAGCAGAACCGCGCCTGGGAGTTCGACCTCGAAGAGGGCATCCTCGACCCCGCGCGGCTGTCGCGCGTGGTGATCGACCCCTACCAGCCGCTGTCCTTCATGCACGAGAAGGAAGCGACGTTCCGCGACACCGTGGTGACGCTGCTGCTCGACAATTCCGGCTCGATGCGCGGGCGCCCGATCACGGTCGCGGCGACCTGTGCCGACATTCTGGCCCGCACGCTGGAGCGTTGCGGCGTCAAGGTCGAGATCCTGGGATTCACCACGCGCGCCTGGAAGGGCGGGCAATCGCGTGAGGCGTGGCTTGCCGCCGGCAAGCCGGCCAATCCCGGCCGGCTCAACGATCTCCGCCACATCATCTACAAATCCGCCGATGCGCCCTGGCGCCGGGCGCGCAAGAATCTCGGCCTGATGATGCGCGAGGGGCTGCTCAAGGAGAACATCGACGGCGAGGCGCTGGACTGGGCGCACAAGCGGCTCCTGGGCCGGCCCGAGCAGCGCAAGATCCTGATGATGATCTCGGACGGTGCGCCGGTCGACGATTCCACGCTGTCGGTCAATCCCGGCAATTACCTCGAGCGGCATCTGCGCCACATCATCGAGGAGATCGAGACCCGCTCGCCGGTCGAGCTGATCGCGATCGGCATCGGCCATGACGTGACGCGCTACTATCGCCGCGCGGTGACGATCGTGGACGCCGAGGAGCTCGGCGGCGCCATCACCGAGAAGCTCGCCGAACTCTTCAGCGAGACCAACACCGCGCCGACGCAAGCCCCCGGTCGCCCGCGGCGCAAATTGCATTCGTGAGCACGCATCGATCCCGCCGCAGCTTCATTGGCTTTACAGCGGCGGGATTTTCCACTCTCGCGGTCTCCCGTCTCGCGCTGGCCCAGGGCGCGAGCGAGCCGCCGCCGCGCGCGCTGCAGGTCGAGAACGCCGTCGTCGAGCCTGTCAGTGTCGAGGTCAACGCGCGCGCCATTCCCCATTTCGAGCCGCGTGACCGCACCCGTATGCGCTTCGGCTCGCTGGAGTATCGCAGCGGCCTGGTGCTGACCTCGCCCTATCGCGGCTTTGGCGGCTTGTCCGGCATCCGGCTCGATGCCAAGGGCGAAGGCTTTCTCGCGGTCTCCGACCAGGGCGGCTGGTTCACGGGCCGCATCCGCTATTCCGGCGGCAAGATGGCCGGGCTCGACGACGTCGAGGCCGCGCCGCTGTTAGGGGCCGAAGGGCGGCCGATCACGGAAAAGCGGCTGTGGTGGGATTCGGAAGCGATCGCGCGCGACGGCGACGTCGTCTATGTCGGGCTCGAGCGCGTCAACCAGATCCTGCGCTATGATTTCTCCAAAGGCGGCACGCGCGCGCGCGGCGCAATGGTGCCGGTGCCTCCCGGGATTCGCAAGCTGCCCTCCAACAAGGGGCTGGAGGCGCTGGTCTTCGTGCCCAAGGGCAAGGACCGCAGCACGCCGCTGGCGGGCACGCTGATCGCCTTCTCCGAGCGCGGGCTGGACGCCGACGGCAACCTCACGGCCTTCCTGATCGGCGGTCCCACGCCCGGCCAGTTCAGCGTGCGCCGCACCGAGAAATACGACATCAGCGATGCCGTGCTGCTGCCTTCCGGCGAGTTGCTGATCCTCGAGCGCAAATTCTCCTGGTTTACCGGCGTCAACATCCGCATCCGCTCGTTACAGCTGAAGTCGATCGCGCCGGGTGCGGTGGTCGACGGCCCCGCGCTGTTCGCCGCCGATCTCGGCCACGAGGTCGACAACATGGAAGGCATCGACGCCCATGTCACGAGCGAGGGTGAGACCGTGCTGACGCTGATCTCCGACGACAATTTCTCGATGCTGCAGCGAACCCTGCTGCTGCAGTTCACGCTGGCGGAATAGAAGGTCGCACCGGAACGATTCTTGCACCGGCCGTGGGGCTCGATCGGAGATTTCGATGTCCAGATTGCTTCGCGTGTTTTGCCTTTGCATCGGCTTCTGGGTCGCCGCTGCAGCACAGGTCCAGGCACAGGACTGGCCGGCGCGGCTGATCAAGGCGACCATTCCATCTGGTCCGGGAAGCGCGGCGGACGTGGTCCCGCGGCTGGTGTTCGAGCGTCTTTCCGCTGAGCTCGGTCAGCCGATCGTGATCGAAAACCGCGCCGGTGGCGGCGGTGTGGTCGGTTCGGCGGCGGTCGCGAAGTCCGATCCCGATGGTTACAGTCTGCTCGCCCAGTCGTCGGCGCTGACCGTCGCACCCTTGATCTTCCCGAATGCGAGCTTCGACCCCAGCCGCGATCTAGCCTCGGTGTTCATGATTGGATCCGGTGCCAACGTGATGATCGTGCCGAAGGAGCGGCCCTGGAAGACCATCCAGGAGTTCATCACCGAGGCCAGGGCGAAGCCCGGCTCGATCTCGTTCGGCTCGGTCGGCATCGGCAGCGCCGTGCACATATCGAGCGAGAAGTTCCGCTACGCCGCGGGCATCGAGGCCACGCATGTGCCGTATCGCGCCGGCCCCGAAGTGATCGCCGACATCCTCGGCGGCCGCATCGATCTGTATTTCTGTCCGCTGGCGACCGCGCTGCCGCTGATCCGCGAGGGCCAGGTCCGCGCGTTGGTGGTCTCGACACCGAAGCGCGTTGCCGAATTGCCCGACGTGCCCACGCCGACCGAGATCGGGTTGAAGGACGCCGATAGCGAGATCTGGTTCGGCGTGTTCGTGCCGGCGAAGACACCGCGCGAGATCATCGACAAGCTGTCCGCGGCGGCCGAGAAAGTCCTGGCCACTCCGGCGATGCAGGCGAGCCTCGCAAAGCTCGGGCTCGAACCGAGGCCGATGAAGCCCGCCGAGATGGACGACCTCGTCAAGCGCGAGCTGGCGGCCAATCAGGAGCTGATCAAGGCCGCCGGCATCAAGCCGTAGCAGCGGCTTATGCTCGCATCCCCCATCATTCCGGACAAGCGAAGCGCAGATCCGGGGCAACGATGACGATAAATGCAGGCCTTTCCGGTCCGCCATGTCCGTCGCGCAACTGGCATTCCGCGGGGCACCCGCTAAACTCGATGCAATTGCATCCCTCTCATCTCCGGAACCTCCCCGCATGAGCGTCCTGTTTTCCCCGATCAAGCTGCGCGGCCTGACGTTGAAGAACCGAATCGTGGTGTCGCCGATGTGCCAATATTCGGCGGACGACGGCGTCGCCACCGATTGGCACTTCACGCACATCAACAATCTCAGCCTGTCGGGCGCGGCGATGTTCTGCATCGAGGCGACCCATGTCGAGGCGATCGGCCGCATCACGCCGGGCTGCCTCGGGCTCTACAGCGATGCCGCCGAAGCCGCGCTGAAGCAGATCCTCACCTCGGTGCGCAAGCATTCCACCACCGCGATCGCGATGCAGCTCGCGCATGCCGGCCGCAAGGCCAGTAGCGCGCGGCCCTGGGACGGCGGCCAGCTGATTCCGGTGGAGCAGGGCGGCTGGCAGACGGTGGCGCCGTCGGCGCTGCCGCACAAGGAGGGCGAGGCCGCGCCGCTGGCGCTGGACGCGAGCGGCCTCAAGCGCATTCGCGACGCCTTCGTCGACAGCGCGAAGCGCGCCGAGCGCATCGGCATCGATGCCATCGAGCTGCACGGCGCGCACGGCTACCTGCTGCATCAGTTCCTGTCGCCGATCTCCAACACGCGCACCGACGAATACGGCGGCTCGCTCGAGAACCGCATGCGCTTCCCGCTCGAGATCTACGACGCGGTGCGCGCGGTGTTTCCGCACGACAAGCCGGTTGGCATGCGGGTGTCGTCGACCGACTGGGTCGCGGGCGGCTGGGATCTGGCGCAGACCATCGAATTTTCAAAAGCGCTGAAGGCGCGCGGCGTCGACTGGATCGATGTCTCCTCCGGCGGCGTCTCGCCGCTGCAGAAGATCCCGTTCGGCCCCGGCTATCAGGTGCAGTTTGCGGAGGCCATCAAGCGCGAGACCGGATTGCCGACGATCGCCGTCGGGCTGATCACCGAGGGCCGGCAGGCCGAAGAGATCGTCGCATCCGGCAAGGCCGACATGGTCGCGCTCGCCCGCGGCATGCTCTACGACCCGCGCTGGGGCTGGCACGCCGCCGCCGAGGTCGGCGGCGAGGTCGAGGCGCCGCCGCAATACTGGCGCTCGCAGCCCTCGACGCAGAAGGCGCTGTTCGGCAAGACCACGTTCGGGGCGCGGTAGCCTCTCCAGCTCACCACACAACGACGGGGGGAGGGTGCCGGCTCACCCTCCTCCGTATATTCCCTCAGCTTCCACCTCCCGCAAAACTGGCCTAACCTCGCCTCCACCCAACTGCCTGCGGAGGTCCCGTCATGCGTTATCCTGTCCGCAAAACCGCTCACATCTTCGAGCGCGTGGGCCTTGCGATGGCAGGCGCCGCATGTGGCCTGTTCGTCGGCGCCCATGTCGGATCGTCGATCCCGCAACTCACCACGCAGGGCTTTCTGCTGCTGATGATGGTGCTCGGCGGTATCGGCTTCTATCTCGGCATCGACACGCCGCAGATGCCGTTCGACGATGCGCACAGCCACATCGATGCCGCGGAATTCCTCAGCGCCGCCGGCACGCTGTTCGCAACCCTGACCGCCTTCGTCTCCGTCTTCGTCATCGTGCTCCGCATCGATCCGCACATGGGCTGGACCTGGCTCGTCTTCATCGGCTGGATCGTCGGCGTCGTCATGCAGATCGTGGCCGGCGCGAAGGCGAGGATGCGGAAGTAGCTTTTTCCTTCTCTCCTCGTGGGAGAAGGTGGCGCGAAGCGCCGGATGAGGGGGCTGCCTCAGCGAGTCCGATCGTAGCAGATGAGGCTGCGGAGGCAGACCCCTCACCCGTCTCGCCGCTCAGAACACAACGCCCACCCGCGTGCCGCGCTTCCAGGCGATGCGGCAGCGCTTCCTGGTGTTGACGTGCAGCAGATCGAATCTGTCGGGGATCTTCACCTGGCCGCCGAGATCGACGCAGGCGCCGCCGGGCGAATAGTCGATCAGCGTGCACGTGATCACGGGCGCGCGCGGGTCGGTGATGATCTTGGCCTGGCGCGATACCAGCCCTGCAGGCTTCACGCGGGCGAATTTACGCGGATACATTGGCACTCTCCTCCAATTCCGCAGATGTAGCGGCGGATCCTGTGCAGGATGATGCGGACGAGTCGATGCGATCCGGCTAAAGCGGGCGGGAGAATTTTAATGAAAAGCTGCGGCGAAGGCGGAAAGCGAAGGTAGCGGGGTGCCGCGCTCTAGCCTCCGAGGGCGCCCCCGGGTGGTGAGAGCCCTCACCCGCCGCGCTCTGCGAGCGCGTCGGCCTCTCCCGCAAGCGGGAGACCCGGAGCAGGCGGCACCGGCATCGGCACCGTCACATAGTCCTTCGGCAAATTCACCGGCCGGTAGTCCGGCTCCGCCGCGATCCGCTTCAAGACGCTCTCATGCACATGCGCGCCTTCGGGGATCAGGCGCGGCTCGCAATCGGGGATGTACAGGCCGAGAAACACCTTCCGCTCCGGCCACTCCCGGTACTTCGCGTTCTTCGGAAAGACCTCCAGCACCCGCCAGCCCGCCGTCATGGAATCGTGCAGCATGCCCGTCTTCCCCGTGTAGGCTGGCGCGACATACTGGAACGGCGAGTTCTTGCGCTGGACGCCCCAGGCGAGCTGCTTGATGGTCGCCGGGTTGAACTGCAGCCCCGCCTTCTCCGCCTCCGCGATCATCCAGATCAGCGGATATTTGGAGTCGCCGCTTTGCGCCTCCGGATAACCGCCGCCGACGTCGCTGTGCACGCCGGCGAACCACACCTGCAGAATGTCCTGCGGCACCTTCTTCTCGTCGGGCACATAGCGGTTGCTCCAGAACTCCTGCGGCTCCTCATATTTGTTCAGGCGGAACATGCGGCGCTGCTCGTCGATCGCGATCGCCTGCCGGAAGGTCCTGACGCTCGGATTGCGCCGTGTGAAGGCGAGCTCCTCCAGGCTGAACAGGAAGAACAGATTGTCGCGCCGCGGCACGATCACGCTCGCCACCGTGTCCCAGACGCCGATGAAATGGATGGTCGGCCAGCGCGTCGAGGTGATGCGCGCGAACTGGGCGGCGAGGTCGAACTGGTCCTTCGGCAGCGGCCCCTGGTCGTCGACATCGACATCGCTGAGGTCCGCGACGTCGTTGCCGCGCCCGGTGCCGGAATATTGCTTGTAGGCGACGAGGCCGGAGCCGGCGAGGTTGGCCTGCTCCGGCCTGACCAGCCCGATCTTGTGGATCAGCCCCGCCAGCACGCGCACCGTATAGGCGCCGCGCGAGAAGCCGAACAGGTAGATCCTGTCGCCGGGCGCGTAATGCTCGACCAGGAAGCAATAGGCGCTGAGCACGTTGTCATCGAGCCCGTAGCCGGTGGCGAGCCCCAGCACCAGGTTGATGTTGGCCTTCAGGCGGTGCCACGTCGTCGGCTGCGTCACCGTGCCGACGCCGGGATCGTAGAACACCAGTTGCCGCGGCGACGTCTTGTCGGTCTTGCGCAGGCAGCGGTACAGCTTCAGGACGTTGGAGATGTTCTCCGAGATCTCGTTGCCGGTGCCGTCACAGCAGATGACGAGATGTTTCGGCTCGGATCTGGTCGCGGTGGTGTGGGCCTGCTCCACGGGATGCGCCTCCGGGTGATGCTACCGGGGCGAGCATAGCGGGAAAGCGCGACGGAGAGGAGACGCCGCTTCTGCCTTCGCGGCGCCAATCGACGCTTTGCGCGGCCGGAGCGCACGCCTCGTCCTTCGAGACGGCGCTGACGCGCCTCCTCAGGATGAGGCTGAATGGCATTGTCGCTCGTTGATGCAGTCGCCGCGCACGCCGCGCCTCATCCTGAGGGCCCGCCGAAGGCGGGCGTCTCGAAGGATGGCCGCAAGCGAGGTCGCGAGAACGACTCGTCCTGCTTTCGGCGCAGAATGGCGAAGGAGGTGTCCTACTTCTTCTTCCCCGGCCCGAAATCCGGCTGCCAGGCGGCGTCCTTGCGGTTCGGCGCGGCGGCGATCACCTTGGCTTTTTCCTTCTTCGGCTTCTTGGTTTCGCGATTGCCCTTTTGCTGTCCCTTGGCCATGACGTCAGTCTCCTCTGTGGGGGTTCGAGTGTTCGAGTGCGACTCTTAGGGGTTCGACTCTTGGGAATTCGCGTTCGTCCGATGGCAGCACCCGCGCGAAGGCGGGCTCTCGGGCCTTGCAGGCCCTTGCGTCGAAGTTGGCCGCACGAGACGTTGTCGCGCCGGCCTGTTCGCCGGTCGCGCTCACGGAACAGGGCACCGGCCCTGGCGCATGTACTCCCGGCTCCCACCCGTTGCGAAACGGAAGCATGCGCTGATGCAGGCGAGCCTACGCCCGCACACCACCGATAGCGAGGCCTAAAACGCCGCGCGCGCCGGGCGCGATAAAGCTGGCTATTGCGGGCCAACCGGCGCATGCTCCGCGCAGCCACGTCGGTTGGGGCCTGACCAGCGCAAGGGAGGCTCGCATGACCACACGCTCGCGGCGCGAAACCATCACATTCAGGCATCCGGTCCACATTCGCGGCATCGCGCGCGAACTGCCGGCCGGCACCTATGAGGTCGTGACGGACGAGGAGATGATCGACGGGCTGTCGTTCGCATCCTGGCGCCGCATCGCCACCATGATTACCGTGCCGTCCGAAGGCGTGCGGGGCGCGACCGAGGTGCTGTCGATCGGCTCGGTCGACCTTGCCGATGCGCAGGCGGCCGACGCGCAATTCTCAGGAGACGAACCGCGCCCATGACTGACATCCCCGTGGACCTCGACAAGCATCGCGGCATGGCCGCCCAGAAGGCGACCGACCTGCGCCGCGCGCTGGCCGAGGTCGAGAACAATGTCAGGGAGCTGCGCGAGCGCGAGGCCGACCTCGAGAACCGCATGATGTCGGCGCCCGCCACCTCGTGGCCGGAGGCCGCGGTGAAGGCGCGCTATCTGCTGAACCTCTATGCCGCGAGCCTGCCCAACGAAGACACCCGACACCGCGCGCTGGTCGCCGCCCTGTTCGACGATTTCGCCAAGCTCGGCGGCGACAGCTGACGCCGGCCGCTGGTTCACCTCTCCCGCTCCTGTCGCGCCGAAGCTTCAGGGCAGGCGGATGCGGGCGCGCACCCATCGTATGACAGGAGTTCCCCATGCCACTCACCGCCAGCCGTTTCATCGCCTACGATCAGGATCGCGGCATCGTCCAGTTCTCGCTGCAGGACGGCACCAGGGAGATCGCCTGCGCGATCTCGACCTCCGCGATGGACGACCTCGAACGCGGCCCGCGCGCCAGACCCAGCGAGCGCGAAGCCCAGTTCACCCGCCTGAGCGAGCGCATCGAAGCCTGCGTCGAGCGGAAGTATCAGGCGACGGAGTTCGAGGGGACCCCGCCGGGCATCGTGCTGCGGAGCATTGATTTTCGGGGGTAGGGGGCGGGCAGAAGAGGGTATAAGCCTGAACTTTCAACAGGTGGATGTTGGTCGGCATCACTGTGCCATCGTGGCGCACTACGTTTTCGATCTAGAGATCGCGCTGCGTTAGTAGCCCAGATTCGATGGCGCCCGATATGAGCCGGCTTGGTCCTCTTGCTTTTTCCCCGAGTATCTCAACTCGATAACGTGCTCGACTCACCGCGACGTACAATCGATTGTGAGAGACGTACGAGAGAAAGTTCTTACTACTGTAATTTTCGTCGTTTGCGGAAGGTGGGACCCGCCCGCCATCAACTCCGACTATGATGACCCCGTGAAACTCAAGGCCGCCGACAAAATCGGCATGACCAAGAACCCATTGTGAGGCTTCGCGAGCGGCACCAACTGCGGTAGCATCCCCTCGCTTAGTAAGAACTATAGCAGGCTTATTCTTGCTTCGCGCATATTCGGTCAGCTCTGACACGATATTGGTGTTGAGACTGACAATTAAGATGTCGCTCCGGCGACATCCAAGATCTTTCTGTAACGCTTCAGCACGCTCAAAAGCGCCCTCGACTAATGTCTGCTCATTTGCAGCATGATAGTAAATGGGCTCAGCGCAGAGCCGCTCCTCGCCCTCTGTAAAACCCGAGGCTGCCGCCTCCATTGGGTTATCAAAATTAGTGAAAAGAGTTGCTCCTGAAGCCAGAACTGCGAACGCCAAATTGACGATGTCTGGTGAGGACCTGAATACGGTTTTGACTATCTCGGCTTGTTCAATTGCCCCTGTTGAATCGACGAGGTTGCTCGCGATATCTTCGGTGCTCCATCCTTTATCTCCAACAGCCTGCGATCTGTCGACCGAATACGCGATCGCATACGGTCCTTCGGTTCGGGTAAAGTAATGGAAGAGCTGCAGTTCGTTGATGTTGAACAGATGCGTCTCGTCGATAAGAACTGCGTCATATCCGTCCCGCGTTCGTCGTCGTCGCCAGATCGGCGTGTCTAGCTGACCGATAGTTGTAAGTACGACGTCATCAGTGTCGAATTGTCCAGCCGAGTTCAGATACTCGTGATAAAATCGAAAGATAGTGAAAACGAATCCCTTATCCGCCGAGGATTTGATTGGAAGGCCGTATTTCAGTGGCGGTATTTTTTTGTACCGGTCGAGATCTTCGGCGGCTCGTCCCTTCACAATAACGCTGATCTCGTGTTGAAGCATGGCCACAATCTGCCAAGATTCTTCTTTCTCCAAGAATGAAGCAAATTCTGGCGTCATGAATTTGCTATGACCTGGAAAGTCAACTCTCATAGCGCGCTCAAGCGCTTCACTTATGTACAATAGTTGGAGCTCTTTCGATTCCATCGCATCTCGGTCAATAAACTCGCTCTCGCTTATTGATTGCCGTAACACGTCCGCGCAGAGTTCGCTAAGGGTGCACACCTTTAGGGACTGGAGAGCTAGCAATCTGTCGGCCGTTACAAAGCCTTCTCCGTCTATAACGTGCACAACTTCTTCGATTGTCCTTTTGGTGGAATCGCTATGAGTGACGAAAACGATATGGCAAGCATCGTTTCTGAGCTTCGCTTCTCGCAAGGAGTGGATTCCTTTTAGGATGAGCGATAGTGTTTTTCCGGTGCCCGCCGCACCTTCAATTCGGGTGGGTTTGGTAATCGGGTTGACCACAAACGCTCGCTGCTGTTCGGTCAGAAGTGGCAACCAGTCCTCGTAGCGCCGATACAATGACGCTGTGCCAAACTTTGCGTTCGATTCCAGCTGCATGACTTGCACCTGATCCACCGGTCGCTTCTCAGAGTCTAACGACAAATCAGCGGTTGCCGAGTCTGAGAGTCGTTTTTTCAATTCAGATATTGATTCGAAGGCTTTTCGAAAGTTGGTCAAGCCGGCCTGCTCTCGGCTTGCGTCTCCCCCTTCGTGTCCGGCCTTATAGACAAGCAGCCATCGGCCCGCATGCCCGCGCTTTACGAGGCGTTCAGCAATAGGTTCGCGTTCAATCACAATTCGAAATGGCGTAGGCTTGTAACGGAGAGGAAACAAAACTGCTTTCGACGACCCCGTGATTAAAAACTCCGAGAATTTCAGGCTGAGGCCTTGCCAAAGTTTCTTCGAAAACCGGAGAAGCTTTTGGAAGCAGTAAAGGGCATCAGACGAGTTCAGTGAGTTCATAAGGCCTGACTGTTCGTCGTCGATGACGAGATAGCAGGCGGTTGGTGAGATAGTGCGGCCTGTGAAGAAAACGCCGTCACCCAGATGGGTAATGCGGATAGATGCAGAAATTGTCGCGCCACGCACTTCGCCACGTAGTACGGCAAGCAGCGTCTTACCCTGCTCAAACTCGACCGATTGGAGGAATCTGTTTGCAACGAGTTCCTCGATCGCAACGTCATCGATCACTGCATACTTCATCTAATCGCCTCAAATCACTGTGGCCTGACGGCGCAAAGGGCGTCGACAGTAGCGTCGTCTGGGTCGGGCAGACCAATTCGTCCGAACAGGTGTGAAAATGTTTGAAGAAGGTGCTCTACCTGTGGAGAGGTCAACTCACCAACGGGCATGGCAAAGTCCGAGAGTGTGAAGTCAGTATAGGCGAGCCAGTGCCGTTGACTAAGAAACGTGGCGTTCGTCGCGTCCAAACCGTTGGCGATAAGGCGCGCTAATTCGCGTGGGAGATGGCTCACTTCGCGCAAGAGGACAACGAAACCTGTATCCTCGCTCTTCGCTTCTAATCGTGGAAGGAAGTAGTATCCTGCGAGACGATGATGGATGAGCTCTTTGACTATTGTCTGAGCAATTGGCCCGCAGTGTTCAAATATATCTTTGTTGTCGATCGTGTAACCCTGTGTCCAGCGCGCGAGTTGTTGAACGCGCTGGTTTAATTCGACGAACTTTGTCTCGGCCCTTCTTAGTTTCTTATCCGCATTCTCTGCTCTGATATAAGTTTCCAAAATCGAAGCAGGGGTCTGAGAGTTTAGTATGCTCGCGGGCAGATCGATTGTCTTAAGCGCAGATGCGGTTCTTGATGCCAAATCAGCTGAGGCTCTGGATAGAACTAGCTCGTAGCCGTCGACTTTGAGCCAATCGCGCAGTGATACCGCGGGGGCATAGTTGAGTACATTATACTTGTCTTGTTCGAGATCGCAGCGTGCGGTTAGGACTAAGCCGTAGACCACACAATTCGAATAACGCTCTGCTTTCGCGCACGAAAAAATGGAGCCCTGATTCAAGTGCCCCAGCAGTGGTTCCTTGATCGTCATCCCGCCCCACTTATTAAGTTTAGCGGGACAGTAGCGACGGAAAGATACAACTCAAATGATCAATAAGGCTTAGGTACCACTTTTCGGGATCAAAGATCTGAGCTCAGTTAAAAAAACGGCCGGATCTTCCGATCCGGCCGCAACGCAAACTCTACTTGGCTAAGCCTACGCCACGCGACGCAACCTAGCCCCCGCCCAATTCTGAAATCTTAGCTGGCCTTCTTGGCCGGCGCGGCCGACGGGCCGACCTTCTTCTGGATGGCGCGCTTCAGGTCGAGGGCGCGCGGCGACAGGACGTCGGCCTTGGCCTTCAGCAGGTAGGCGTCGAGGCCGCCATTGTGGTCGACGCTCTTCACCGCGTTGGTGGAGACGCGCAGGCGCACGTTGCGCTCCAGGGCTTCGCTGATGAAGGTCACGTTGACCAGGTTCGGCAGGAAGCGGCGCTTGGTCTTGATGTTGGAGTGGCTGACCTTGTGGCCGACGAGGGGGCCCTTGGCCGTCAGTTCGCAGCGGCGAGACATGGTATCAATCCTTATCCTGAAACCCCCAACGATGTGCGGCCGCCATTCTGGGCGCCACGGGGGCGAATTCTTTTGTCCTTGCAGGGAGCGGGCGGACGTATAGGGGGGAAGGGGCGGGACGTCAAGGTTTTGGGCGGGGATTCGTGCTTCCGCAGCATGCCTCACCCCCTCGTGTCATGCCCGCGCAGGCGGGTGATCCAGCACGCCGCGGCGGCGCGGCCGGCCAGAGGCGCCGCGGCGGACCGGATGCCCCGGTCAAGCCGGGGCATGACAGCGGAGGGGGTGTAAGCAAGTGGGCGCTGCTGCCCGCCCGATCACCAAAACGGCAGTGTTTGTCGCGCTTTACCATCACATAAAGGGCGTATTCGCCGCCGAAGAGTTCGGTGGAGTTCCCGGATCGACACGTTCCGACACATTGTCCGCCGCGGTTTTGGGCTTAAGTAACGACCGTCGCGCCCCGATTGGATTGCTTCGTGCTGATATCGCCCCATGTTGCGCCCAGATCGCGCTCCGCTCGCCCGCGCCTTGCCGGCTGGCTGGCGGTGGTTTGCGGCCTGACGCTGGCGTGGGGCGCCGGGCCGGCGGCGGCGCAGGGCAAGCTCGAGGCGCAATATGAAGCCTCGCTGGCCGGCATTCCCGTCGGCAAGGGCGCCTGGAACATCGACATCCAGGACGACGTGTTCGCGGCCGCGGCCTCCGGCGGCACCTCGGGGCTGCTGAAATCGTTCACGGGCGGGTCCGGTACCGGCGCCAGCCAGGGGCGCGTCGTCAACGGCGCGCTGGTGGCGACCGGCTACCAGGCTTCCACCACCACCCAGAAGAAGACCGAAGAGATCCGCATCACGCTCGACAAGGGCAACGTGAAGGATTTTGCCATCCTGCCGGAGCCGCCGGTCGATCCGGACCGTATCGTCGTCACCGACGCGCACCGCCGCGGCGTCTGGGACCCCATGACGGCCTCGCTGTTGCGGGTATCAGGCACCGGCGACCCCGTCTCGCCGGAGGCCTGCCACAGCTCGGCCCCGGTGTTCGACGGCCGCATGCGCTACGAGCTCAAGCTCGATTTCAAGCGCATGGAGACCGTCAAGGCGGAGAAGGGCTACAAGGGCCCGGTGGTGGTCTGCGCGATCTATTTCGTGCCGGTCGCCGGCTATATCCCCGACCGTCCCGTGATCAAATACCTCGCCGCCCAGCGCAACATGGAAATCGCGTTCGCCCCCATCGCCGGCACGCGCATCCTGGTCCCGTTCTGGCTGAAAGTGCCGACGCCGCTCGGGCCGGCCATGCTGGAAGCCACCAGCTTCATCACCACCGCCCAGCCGCCCCGCGTGGCGAAGACGCAGTAAGCCGCAGCGAAGCGCTTCCTTTGTAGCCATCCTTCGAGACGCCCGCCGTTGGCGGGCCCTCAGGATCAGGACCGGGTGCGCGGTAAGCAGCTTCAACGGAAACCGTGCCGGTTAGCCTCATCCTGAGGAGACCGCGAAGCGGTCGTCTCGAAGGACGAGGCGTGCGCTCAACTCATGATAAGCCATGGGCGATTGCCGTGCCTGTCGGGATGGAAAAAGAAGTAAGCAATTTCAATGACATCCCTACTGTGCATGGGGTTGTTTTCGCAAAAATGGGATAGCGAAGCCGTCATCGTCGGGCTCGACCCGGCCATCCATCCCTCGAAAACACGCTCTTTGGATCCGCGGGGCAAGCCCGCTCATGACGGGTCCGGGAATCCATTTGACTCCTCCCCGATTCTGATTCGACTCCGCGCCGTCCCCAACTTAACGCTTTCAGCCATCGAAACGTCACTTGTACGGCGGCCCAAAACTCCATCTAGTCGCAGCCAACAAGACTCCCGCGACATGTTGCGTGAACGGAACATGACTCCGGAGGGAGTCAGCGATTCGGCCGCGATTCGTTCTAGAGTCGTTCCGAAGCTTAAGGCCAACGGGAAAAGCGTCGCAAAGTGAGACAGTTGCGCGGGATCTGGGGAGGGCGTTCCTACATTCGGCGCGCCCCTCACCCTGAGGAGGAAGCGCAAGCGGCCGTCTGGAAGGGCGAGGGGCCTGGCGACGGCACCGGCAACCGGGGCCTTCATCCTTCGAGACGCGCTGACGCGCTCCTCAGGATGAGGAGCAGGGGCGCGCACCAGACAGCACTGACATTCGCCCGATCAGGCATTACCTAATCCCCCAGATGCCCTTTTCCTCCTCCCCCTTCGCCTCCGAGCGCGCGCTGTCCGATCGCGTGCCCGGCGCCGGCGTCACCGCGGTGCTCGGGCCGACCAACACCGGCAAGACCCATCTCGCCATCGAGCGGATGCTGGCGCATCCTTCGGGCATGATCGGCCTGCCGCTGCGCCTGCTCGCGCGCGAGGTCTACAACAAGATCGCGGCGAGGGTCGGCAGCGACGCGGTCGCGCTCGTCACCGGCGAGGAGAAGATCAAGCCGAAGAGCCCGCGCTATTGGGTGTCGACTGTCGAGGCGATGCCGCGCGATCTCGACGTCTCCTTCCTCGCCGTCGACGAGGTCCAGATCGCCAGCGATCTCGAACGCGGCCATGTCTTCACAGACCGCATCCTCAACCGCCGCGGCCGCGACGAGACGCTGCTGCTCGGCGCTGCCACCATGCGCCCGATCATCGAGCGGCTGCTGCCCGGCGTCTCCATGATTACGCGTCCCAGGCTGTCGCAGCTGGAATTCGCCGGCGACCGCAAGATCACGCGCCAGCCGCGCCGCACCGCCATCGTCGCGTTCTCGGCCGACGAGGTCTACGCCATCGCCGAGCTGATCCGCCGCCAGCACGGCGGCGCTGCCGTGGTGCTGGGCTCGCTCTCGCCCCGCACGCGCAATGCGCAGGTGGCGATGTTCCAGAACGGCGACGTCGATTATCTCGTCGCCACCGACGCCGTCGGCATGGGCCTCAATCTCGACGTCGACCACGTCGCGTTCGCCTCCGACCGCAAATACGACGGCTACCAGTTCCGTAGGCTGACGCCGTCCGAATTCGCGCAGATCGCAGGCCGCGCGGGCCGCGCCACGCGCAACGGCACCTTCGGCACCACCGGCCGCTGCGGGCCGTTCGAGCCCGAGCTCGTCAACGCGCTGCAGAACCACACCTTCGATTCCGTGAAGGTGCTGCAATGGCGCAATGCGAGGCTGGATTTCGCCTCGCTCGGCGCGCTCCAGGTGTCGCTGAACCTCGGCCCCGGCCACGAGGCGCTGACGCGCGCGCCCGTTGCCGAGGACATGCGCGTGCTCGAGCACGCCGCCCGCGACGCCGAGGTGCGCGACGTCGCGCATGGCAAGGACGCCGTGGAGCGGCTGTGGGAGGCCTGCCAGGTCCCGGATTATCGCAAGCTGTCGCCGGCCGCCCATGCCGAGCTGGTCACCACGCTGTACGGCTTCCTGATGCGTAAGGGCTGCATTCCCGATGCCTGGTTCGCGGCCCAGATCACCCAGGCCGACCGCATCGACGGCGACATCGACACGCTGTCGGCCCGAATCGCGCAGATCCGCACCTGGACCTTCGTCGCCAACCGTCCGGACTGGCTGAAAGACCCCGAACGCTGGCAGGGAATCGCCCGCGAGGTCGAAAATAAATTATCGGATGCGCTCCATGAACGCTTGACTGAGCGTTTCGTTGATCGCCGGACCAGTGTATTGATGCGCCGCCTGCGGGAGAACACGAGCTTGAATACTGAAATCGGCAAGACCGGCGAAGTCATCGTCGAAGGCCATGTCATCGGCCGTCTCGATGGCTTCACCTTTGCACCGGATGCGGCGGAAGCCGGCTCCGATGCGAAAGCCTTGCAGGCTGCAGCGCAGGCGGTGCTCGCCGGCGAGATCAACGCGCGCGCCGAAAAGCTCGGCAACGCGCCGGACGATCAGTTCGTGCTGACCTCTGAAGGCATCATCCGCTGGACCGGCGACGCGGTGGCGCGACTGTCCGCCGCAGAGGACGCGCTGCATCCGCGCATCCGCATCATCTCCGACGAGCGCCTGACCGGCGCCCCCCGCGACAAGGTGCAGGCCCGGCTCGAGCTCTGGCTCAAGACCCATATCGAGAAGCTGCTCGGGCCGATGTTCGAGCTGTCCAAGGCCGAGGACGTCACCGGCATCGCCCGCGGCATCGCCTATCAGCTAGTCGAGGCCCTCGGCGTGCTCGAGCGTCCCAAGATCGCCAACGAGCTGAAGGATCTCGACCAGCCCTCGCGCGCGGTGCTGCGCAAATACGGCGTCCGTTTCGGCGCCTATCACATCTACTTCCCCGGCCTGCTCAAGCCCGCCGGGCGTGCGCTGGCCGCGCTGCTGTGGGCGTTGAAGCAGGACAATGTCGATCTGTCCTCGCTGTCCGGCGCGCAGCATCTGGCGTCCTCGGGGCGCACCTCGTTCCCGGTCGACAAGGCGCTGCCGCGCGATGCCTATCGCGTGCTCGGCTACAAGCAGGCCGGCGAGCGCGCCGTACGCGTCGACATCCTGGAGCGCCTGGCCGATCTGATCCGCCCGGCGCTGGCCTGGCGCGAGAATGCATCGGGCGAAAAGCCGGCCGGCGCGTTCGACGGCCGCAGTTTCGTGGTGACGCAGGCGATGACCTCGCTCACGGGATCCGCCGGCGAAGATTTCGCCTCGGTGTTGCGCGCCCTCGGCTATCGCATGGAGAAGCGTCCGCCGCTGCCGGCAAAGCCCGCCGTGGCCGAGACGGTCGCAGCCGAGACGCCGCCGGCTGAAGGCAGCGCGGAAACCTCGAACGAGACTGCAGCCGAGGCCGTTGCCGGCCTGCCGGCGGAGGCTTCCACCGAAGCTGCCGCCGAGCCGGTCACCGTCGAAGACGCGCCCGGCATGGAGCCGCAGGACGAGCCGGCTCAGCAGGCCGAGCCTGCGCTGGAAGGCTCTCCCGAGGCCCCTGTCACGCCCGAAGACGCGCCCGGCATTGCGCCGCCGGCGGAAGACGCTGCTGCGCCGACCGAGTCCGCCGGCCTCGAAGCCGCTCCGGCCGAGACGGCAGCAGCCGAGGCTGCCGCGGCACCCGACGCCGCCGCGCCCGACGCTGCGGCGACGCCCGCCGAGCCCGAGCTGATCGAGGTCTGGCGTCCCGGCGGCCGTCACGAGGACCGCAAGCCGCGCCACGAGCGCCATCGCCACCAGCGTCACCAGAATCAGCGTCCGCAGGCCGGCGCCGAAGCTGGCGCTGCGCCCGGTGCGGCGAACGCTGCGCCCGGCGAAGCCGCCGACGGCGCCAAGCCGGGCCATCGCCATGGCGGCCATCGCAGCAGGGACGGCGGCAGAGACTTCCGCAAGCCGCGCGAAGGTGGCGAAGGCGCGCCGCGTCCCGAGGGGCGCGACGACAAGAACCGCCGCTTCGAGGGCAAGGATCGCGACAACAACAAGGGACGCGATCGCGACAAGGGCAAATTCGGCGGAGATCGCGACAAGGGCCGTGACAACCGCGGCCGTGATCGCGACAAGGGCCGCGACCGCCAGGGCGGTCCGTCGCTGCGTCCCTACGCCTCGAGCGCGAACCCCCGCGAGCGCGACCGTCCCGCCGATCCGAACTCGCCCTTCGCGAAACTTGCCGCGCTGAAGGAGCAGCTTTCCGGGCGCAAGGAGTAGTGCCACGACCGAGCGGCAGCGCCTCGACAAATGGCTGTGGCACGCGCGGGTGGTGAAGGCGCGCACCTCGGCGGCCGAACTCGTCGGATCCGGTCATGTCCGCGTCAACGGAGAGCGCGAGAAGGCGCCGGGCCATGCGGTCAAGCTCGGCGACGTCATCACCGTCGCGCTCGATCGCACCGTGCGCGTCCTGAAGGTGACGGGCTTCAGCGAACGCCGCGGCGATGCCGCCGCGGCGCGCGTGCTCTACGAAGAGCTCGGGATGCGCAATTAATTGCGCAGTGCATTCATTTCTTGGTCGATCAAACGCGCAAAGCCGTCATGATCGGGCCTTCCCGACCTTGCGGCGCCCGGCCATCCGCGCTACGCAAGCCGCGACTTTTAAAAGAGCTTTTCGGAGCGTTGGATGACTTACGTCGTCACTGAAAACTGCATCAAGTGCAAGTACACCGATTGCGTCGAGGTCTGCCCGGTCGACTGTTTCTATGAGGGCGACAACATGCTCGTCATCCACCCGGACGAGTGCATCGATTGTGGCGTGTGCGAGCCCGAATGCCCCGCCGACGCCATCAAGCCGGACACCGAACCGGGCCTCGAAAAGTGGCTGGAAGTGAACACCCAGTACGCCAAGAGCTGGCCGAACATCACCCAGAAGAAAGAATCACCTGCCGACGCGAAGGAATTCGACGGCATGGAAGGCAAGTTCGAGAAATATTTTTCTCCAACTCCCGGCTCCGGCGACTAAATCGGGCCCAAACTTAACCCTAATAGCGTCGCTGCCGCCGAAAACCAGCCCTGACTACCCCTAAATCATTGATTTTTGCGGGAAATGTGCTATATTGGGCACATTGAGCCGAACCCTGTCAGCCCCGTTGGCCCCGCCGGGTTCCCGTGAAACCAAATGTCGAACAGGGGCGTGGCAGTTTCCGCGCGCAGGCTGTGTCACAGAAAACGCGTAAAAAGAGTACTTCAGCGAGGGCTTCCCATAAGGAGGCCAAAAAAGTCGCCACGGCCAGCCGTAGCGCATCCAAGGGTCGGACCGCTGCCAAGGCGCCGCCGGCTGCAAAGTCCTCGAAGAACAAAAGAAGCGCAATGCCTAACAAGACTGCCAAACCGGCCGCGAAAGCGACCGTTGCAAAGCCTGCTGCCAAGCCTGTCGCTGCCAAGGCTCCTGCTGCCAAGCCCGCCGCGTCGAAGGCTCCCGTTGCTGCTCCTGCCAAGGCGCCCGTCGCTGCCGCCAAGCCAGCTGTGAAGCCGGCGGCCGCTGCGCCGAAGGTCGAGGAAAAGAAGGTCGTGACCCAGCGCCAGGGCTTCAAGGCCAATGAATTCGTCGTCTATCCCGCTCACGGCGTCGGCCAGATCCTGGCCATCGAGGAGCAGGAGATCGCCGGCGCGAAGCTCGAGCTGTTCGTCATCAACTTCATCAAGGACAAGATGACGCTGCGCGTGCCGACCGCCAAGGTCGCCAATGTCGGCATGCGCAAGCTGTCCGAGCCCGCGCTGGTGAAGAAGGCGCTGGAGACGCTCAAGGGCCGCGCCCGCGTCAAGCGCACCATGTGGTCGCGCCGCGCCCAGGAATACGAAGCCAAGATCAATTCCGGCGACATCGTCGCGATCGCGGAAGTCGTGCGCGATCTCTTCCGCTCGGAATCGCAGCCGGAGCAGTCCTACAGCGAACGCCAGCTCTACGAAGCGGCGCTCGATCGTCTGTCCCGCGAGATCGCGGTGGTGCAGCACTCGACCGAGACCGAAGCGGTCAAGGAGATCGAGGGCCAGCTCGCCAAGAGCCCGCGCCGCGGTGCCAAGTCCGAAACCGCCGAAGGCGAGACGGATGCCGAGGGCGATACCGACGACACCGATGGCGATGACACCACCGTTGCCGACGAGGCCGCGTAAGCGCTTTCGTCGCGTCGAGCGCAAGAAATCAAAAGCCCGGCCGGTCGGCCGGGCTTTTTTGTGCGTGCTCTCGATCGTGACCCAACTGAACCTGGAGCGGGTCCGCAGGCACTGATGGAGAGCGGTGCGCAAAGCGGCTCCTGCACAACATGGACAAACTGATCTCCCGCCCCCTTCCAGTGTGCTTTCTGCTGTGTTGCATGTCGTGTCATGCGGCATCAGCCGAACGCATCGTGTTCAAATATGAAAACACCGCCGATCTGCGTGGCTTGGTCAATGTACTGACAGCCTTCCGCGCCGCCTGCCTCTCCGAACCTCTGGCACCGGCTCTGCCAGCCGAGCTATTGCCGAATGGCTATCAGATTGTCAGTGGTCCCGTTTACATGTGGGGCAAGGAGGACGGATCGCTCCCGAACAATGTCGTTCTGTCCAAGACTGGCAACGAGGAGAGCGATGCTGCCGGGGGTTACCCCACCATCAAATTCATTCTTCCGACCGCGCGAGTTCCGGAGGGCGCGTGCGAAGTCAGCTGGGCGCGGCGTTGGGTCCAGGATTATCCGAGTGGCTCCGGTCGCTTGAGCCACGACATGGCCGCATCCCTCGTGGCGCGCGTATCGTATCATTTGGGCGCCGCGCTGCTCTCGCCGCCCGACGCGATCTCCGCTGACGCCACAAGCTACTCCGACCTGACGACCTGGCGGACAGAATGCAGGGCAACCAAGCTGTGTCGCTTCGATGTCCTTGCGCGGATCGATCAGGAAGGTATCGAAGTCACCGTGACATGGCGGGACGAGGTACAGTAGGGCTACGGCAACGTGCCGCGCGGACCTATTTCACCGGCCGCTTCTCGAGCTTCCGTGCCAGCGTGCGCCGGTGCATGCCGAGCCTTCGTGCCGCTTCCGAGATGTTGAAATCGGTCTCGATCAGGGTCTGATGGATGCGCTCCCATTCCAGCGTCTTGATCGAGGTCGGTCGCGCGTCGAGTGCGACCTCGGTATTGCCGGCCGCCTTGGTGAAGGCGGCTTCGATGTCGTCGGTGTTGGAAGGCTTTGCGAGGTAGTGGCAGGCGCCGAGCTTGATCGCCTCCACGGCGGTCGAGATGCTGGCAAAGCCGGTCAGCACCACGATCAGCATATCAGGATCATGCGTGTGCAAGAGCTCGACGCAGGCAAGGCCTGAAGCGCCGCCGAGCTTGAGGTCGACCACGGCGTGGCCGAAAGAGCGTTCCTCCAGCACCTGCCGCACCTCCTCGATCGAGGCGGCGAGCACGACCTCGTAGCCGCGGCGCTCGAACGAGCGCTTCAGCGTGCGTGCAAAACCCGCATCGTCCTCGACCACGATGAGCGAACGGTCAGGCGTCAAAATTTCCTCCGATCGCGAGCATTGCGAGCGGCAGCGTGAGGCGCACGGTGGCGCCGCGCTTTCTGTGATTCTCGGCGGTCACGGTGCCGCCCAGCTTGCGCACCACGTTCACCACCAGGAACAGGCCGAGCCCGCCGCCGGCGCGGCCCTTGCTCGATTGATAGGGCTTTCCGAGCTGTGCCAGCATGTCCGGCGCAAAACCCGGGCCGCGGTCGCTGATCGACAGCACGAGATTGTCGCCCTCGCGCTCCGCGACGAGTTCGACCCAGTCGCGCGAGACCTCATAGGCGTTGTCGAGCACGTTGAAGATCACCTGCTTCAAAGCGACATCCGAGACGATCGCGACGTCCTCGCCAAAGGTGTTGACGAAGTAGAGCGTCCGCGCGGAGCGCGCGTCGCGCCACTCGTCGACCAGGGCGGTGACGAACGCCGTCACCGTCGTCGGCGACGAGCCTTCGCCGCGCGCCTCGCCCGCCGACACCAGAATGCCCGTCACGATCGACTTGCAGCGTTGCAGCGAGGTTTCCATCTCCGCGAGGTCCTCGGCAAGCTCCTGATCGGCGGCAAGATCAGGCATGCGGCGCCAGTCGCTGAGGATCACCGAGAGCGAGGCCAGCGGCGTGCCGAGCTCATGCGCTGCGCCGGAGGCGAGCAGACCCATGCGCACGATGTGGTCCTGCTCGGCCGCATGCTGGCGCAGCGCGGCCAGATGCGCATCGCGCTCGCGCAAATTCCTGTTGATGCGGGTCACGAACACCACCAGCAGCACGGCGTTGAGCACGAAGCCCAGCAGCATGCCCGTGACGGTGAGGCTGTAGGTCTCGCTGAGAGGGTTCGGCGGCAAATCGAGCGGACGGTAGGCCAAGGTCAGCCACACAAAGCTCGCGCAGGTCAGCGCGACCAGTGACCAGGTCGAGCGCGCATCGAGCAGCACCGCGCCGAGCGTCACCTGGAGCAGGAACAGCGAGGTGAAGGGATTGGTGGCGCCGCCGGAGAGGTAAAGCTGCGCGGTCAGCGCGGCGACGTCCAGCATCAGAGCGACCAGCAGCTCGTTGTTGGTGATCGCGGCGCGATGGCGCACCCAGATCAGGCTGGAGACGTTGAGCAGCACCAGCGCGCCGATCACTGCGCCCATCCGCTCCAAGGGCAGGGGGATGCCGAGCCCAAAATGCACGCCGCCGATGGTGACGATCTGGCCGATCACCGCGATCCAGCGCAGCTGGATCAGCAGCGCCATGTTCTTGCGGTTGGTCTCGTCGTCGGTTGGCGCAGCGCCGATCAGCTCGCTGCGTGCGTCCGCCTGCGATTGCAGCGTGACGGCCAACCCGTCCTGCGCAAATGTGTGGGAAAGCGACTTCCCGTCGTCAGGTCGGCTCGACGATCGTTCCAGCATCTGATCCCGTCCTGCGGGCGACAGCATCGGTGCCGCCAGCCTGTTCGTGGACGAAGCGTTTGCGGCGGAACAGCCCGCCGCCGAATGTGACGAAGAGTCGACCTGCGAGCATGAAAGCCAGGGCAAACCACGTCAGGGCATAGATCAGGTGGTTATTTGGAAAGCTGATCACGGTCAATCCGCCGATCGGCCCGCCCGCGGATTGTGATCGGGCATCGGCATCGACGAAGAACGGCGCGACCTCGTGCAGATCGCGGGCCGTCGCAATCGCGGCGACATCGCGCGAATACCAGCGGTTGTGCTGGGGCACGTTGTTCCGGAGGAAGCCGCCTTTCGGCTCCGAGATGCGGAGCAGGCCGGTGATCTCGACCTGGCCGTCCGGATTGCCGTCCCGGCGCGTCGATGCGTCGCGCCGCTCCGATGGCACGAAGCCGCGGTTGATCAGGACCTGCGTGCCATCGTCGCGCTGGAGCGGTGTCAGCACCCAAAAGCCCGGGCCCCCCTCGGTGACAGCCTGCACCAGGGTCTCGCGGTCATGCAGGAAGCGGCCTTTAAGGCTGACATGCCTGTATTCGTCGTTGGCGGCGCTGACCGCAGGCCATGAAGCGGACGAGGGGATCGGCTGGGCCGGGGCGTGGACGCGCTGCTCGACGCGGTCGATCAGGGCCAGCTTCCAGGCACGGCGCTCGATCTGCCAGATTCCGAGCGCGATCAGAAGTGCGAAGGCCGCGAGCGAAAGAACCGTGAGCCACAAGGAGGGGCGAGCAGCCTTGCGGGGCGCGCCCTCTGCCTTGTCCGTCACGGTCCCGGTATCGCTCACTTCATTCCCGTCATTTCGTGCATCGGCATCATGTTGCTGTTGAGGTGGCTCATCACCCACAGCGAACCCGACAGCGCGATCACCACCATGACAATGGTGAAGATCAGCGCCATCATCGTCCAGCCGTTCTCCGACGCCGTGTTCATGTGCAGGAAGTAGATCATGTGGACGACGATCTGCACCACGGCGAAGACCATGATCACCAGCGCGGTGATCTGCTTGCTCGGCAGCGCGCCGCTCATCACCAGCCAGAACGGAATTGCGGTCAGCACCACCGAGAGCACGAAGCCGAGCATGTAGGTCGAGAACGTGCCGTGGGCGTGGCTGTCGCCGTGGTGATGGTCGTCCGCGTGCGCGGCGTGGGTATCGGTGCTCATCGCAGAACTCCCAGGAGGTAGACGAAGGTGAAGACGCCGATCCAGACCACGTCGAGGAAGTGCCAGAACATCGACAGGCACATCAGGCGGCGGCGATTTGCCTCGATCAGGCCGAACTTCTGCACCTGCACCATCAGCGTCACCAGCCAGATCAGGCCGCAGGAGACGTGCAGGCCGTGGGTTCCGACCAGGGTGAAGAACGCCGACAGGAAGGCGCTGCGCTGGGGCGTCGCACCCTCGTGGATCATGTGGGCGAACTCGGTGAGCTCGATGCCGATGAAGGCGAGGCCGAACAGGCCGGTGATCGCCAGCCAGACCTGCGTCTGAGCGACCTTGTTCTGCTGCATCGTCAGCATGGCAAAGCCGTAGGTGATCGACGACAGCAGCAGCATCGAGGTGTTCACCGCGACCAGGTTCAGGTCGAACAGGTCCTTCGGCGCCGGGCCGGCGGCATAATTGCCGCCGAGCACGCCGAAAGTGGCGAACAGGATCGCGAAGATGAGACAGTCGCTCATCAGGTAGATCCAGAAGCCGAGCGAGGTGCTGTAGCCTTCCGGATGCGGATGTTCGTCGGCGAGGTAGAAGACCGGCTCGCCGGATTGGGTGGATTGGACAGCGACAGTCATTTACTTGGCTCCGGCGAGCAGTTTGGTGCGCGCATCCTCGGCCCGGATGACGTCTTCAGCCGGAATGTCGAAGTCGCGGTGATAATTGAAGGTGTGGCCGATGCCGACGACGAGCAGCCCGGCGAAGCTCAATGCGGCCAGCCACCACATGTACCAGATCAGGCCGAACCCCATCGCAGTCGCGAGGCCGGCAAGGATGATGCCGGTGCCGGTGCTGCTGGGCATGTGGATCGGCTTGAATCCGGTCAGCGGACGCTGGTAGCCGCGCCTCTTCATGTCCCACCACGCGTCATTGTCGTGAACGACGGGGGTGAAGGCGAAGTTGTAGTCCGGCGGCGGCGACGATGTCGCCCATTCCAGCGTGCGTGCATCCCAGGGATCGCCGGTGACGTCCTTGAGCTGCTCGCGCTTGAGGAAGGAGACCGCGAATTGCACCAGCATCGAGAGGATACCGAGGAAGACGAGGAAGGCGCCGATCCCGGCGATGATGAACCAGATCTGCAGGCTCGGATCGTCGAACACGCGCAGCCGGCGAGTCACGCCCATCAGGCCGAGCACGTAGAGCGGCATGAAGGCGAGGTAGAAGCCGGTGACCCAGAACCAGAACGACATCTTGCCCCAGAATGGATCGAGCTTGAAGCCGAAGGCCTTCGGGAACCAGTAGTTGATGCCGGCGAACGCGCCGAACACCACGCCGCCGATGATGACGTTGTGGAAGTGCGCGATCAGGAACAGGCTGTTGTGCAGCACGAAGTCGGCCGGCGGTACCGCGAGCAGCACGCCGGTCATGCCGCCGATCACGAAGGTCAGCATGAACGCGATCGTCCACATCATCGGCAGCTCGTAGCGGATACGGCCGCGATACATCGTGAACAGCCAGTTGAACATCTTCGCGCCCGTCGGGATCGAGATGATCATCGTGGTGATGCCGAAGAACGAGTTGACGCTGGCGCCCGAACCCATCGTGAAGAAGTGGTGCAGCCAGACCAGATACGACAGGATGGTGATGACCACCGTGGCGTACACCATCGAGGTGTAGCCGAACAGTCGCTTGCCGGAGAAGGTCGAGGTCACCTCGGAGAAGATACCGAACGCCGGGAGAACCAGGATGTAGACCTCGGGATGGCCCCAGATCCAGATCAGGTTCACGTACATCATCGGGCTGCCGCCGAAATCGTTCGTGAAGAAGTTGGTGCCGACGTAGCGGTCGAGCGTGAGCAGCGCGAGCACGACGGTCAGGACGGGGAAGGAAGCGACGATCAGGACGTTGGTGCAGAGCGAGGTCCAGGTGAACACCGGCATCTTCATCATGGTCATGCCGGGGCATCGCAGCTTGACGATGGTGCAGATCAGGTTGATCCCGGACAGCGTCGTTCCGACGCCGGCGACCTGCAAACCCCATATGTAATAGTCGACGCCGACGTCAGGACTGTAGCCGATGTTGGACAGCGGCGGATAAGCCAGCCAGCCGGTGCGGGCAAATTCGCCGATGAACAGCGAGGCCATCACCAGCACCGCGCCGCCGACCGTCATCCAGAAGCTGAAATTGTTTAGGAACGGGAACGACACGTCGCGCGCGCCGATCTGGAGCGGCACCACATAGTTCATCAAGCCGGTCACCAGCGGCATCGCCACGAAGAAGATCATGATCACGCCGTGGGCGGTGAAGACCTGATCGTAGTGATGGGCGTTGAGGTAGCCTTCGGACCCACCAAAAGCCAATGCCTGCTGCAACCGCATCATGAGCGCGTCGGCGAAGCCGCGCAGCAGCATCACGATGCCGAGGATCATGTACATGATGCCGATGCGCTTGTGGTCCACGGTGGTGAACCATTCGCGCCAGAGATAACCCCAGAGGCGGAGATAGGTCAGGCCGGCGAGCATGACGAGGCCGCCAGTTGCCACCACCGCGAAGGTGCCGACGACGATCGGCTCGTGCAACGGCAAGGATTCGATGGTGAGCCGGCCGAAGATGAGCTTGAGAAGATCAGGAGACATGCGGGAATCTCTTTAGGAGTCTGACTTCGGACGCAGTCCGAGCAAGAAGGACGAGGACTTGAGCGGCGTGAAGCCCGGCCGCTTCAGGCCTGCGCCGAGCAGCGGCGCCATGTCGACGGGAGCCGTGATCGACGCCGTGGTCTTGCCTTGCGGCGCATCGGGCGTGCAGGTGCCTGCGACGAAGCTCGGCTCGGGTCCGAGCGCCGTGCCGCGGCGGGCGTATTTGTCGTAAGCCAATGGCAGCGTGTTGTTCAGGCCCTCATGGCCGTTGCCGCCCTTGGCGTCGATTGCCATCATCTCGCTCTGGCACATCTTGCCGGTCTCGACGCACATGTTGAGGATCAGGCGATAGAGGTCGGCATCGACGGTGCCCCAGCGTCGCACGGGCTCGTTCTCGCTGGGCTTCTCGAGCTGGAGATATTCGGCGCGGCCGAGCGAGCCGCCGGCCGATTTGGCGCTGGCGACCCAGGCGTCAAAACCTTTGTCGTCGAGGCCCTGGAAGTTGAAGCGCATGCCGGAGAAGCCGGCACCGCTGTAGTTGGCCGAGAAGCCCTTGTAGCTGCCGGCGTGGTTCACCACCGCGTGGAGCTTGGTCTCCATGCCCGGCATCGCGTAGATCTGGCCGGCGAGCGCGGGGATGTAGAACGAGTTCATCACCGAGGACGCGGTGATGCGGAATGTGATCGGACGATCGACCGGAGCTGCGAGCTCGTTGACGGTGGCGATGCCGTAGTCCGGATAGATGAACAGCCACTTCCAGTCGAGCGCGACGACGTCGACCTCGAGCGGAGCCTTGGACTGGTCCACGGCGCGGTCGGCATGGATGCGGCCGAGCGTGCGATAGGGGTCGAGCAGGTGCGTGCCCATCCAGGTCAGCGCGCCGAGGCAGACGATGATCAGCAGCGGTGCCGACCAGATCACCAGCTCGAGCGCCGTCGAGTGATCCCATTCCGGCTCGTAGCGAGCGTCCGTGTTGGACTGGCGATAGCGCCAGGCGAACAGCACCGTCAGCGCCATCACGGGGACGACGATCAGCAGCATCAGGACGGTCGAGATGATAACGAGGTCGCGCTGTTGGGCTGCGATATCGCCGGCTGGCGCCAGCACAACGTAGTCGCAGCCGCTGAGCGCAGCAGCCAGAGGTAGTAGCGCCAGGATCTTGAGACGAGACACGGGCCGAGCCTTTGAGAATGAGTTTCTTTTGCGGAGCCAACGGGTAGCTGCGGCGCAACAGTCCGGACATTGGACAATTTGTCCAATGTTGCAGTGCGGAATGCTGGGTCAGACAAAGGCGGATTGCCTGGCGCCCCGCCGGGCGGTCGGCATTGGTTATCAAGACGTTAAGGGCGCACGCATGGCGACGGCACACACCCCGGTATTGGCAAAGACCCCCTCGGGCGAGCACGGCCACGACCTCGCCAGTCCCGGCGAGATCGCCATCGGCGTCATCATCGGCCGTACATCGGAATTCTTCGACTTCTTCGTTTTCGCGATCGCCTCGGTGATCGTGTTCCCGCGCTTGGTGTTCCCGTTCACGAGCGAGCTGACCGGCACCTTCTATTCCTTCATGGTCTTCGCTCTGGCGTTCATGGCGCGGCCGATCGGCACCGTCATTTTCATGACGGTCGACCGGGAATACGGCAAGACGGCCAAGCTGATCTCGGCGCTGTTCCTGCTCGGCACCGCCACCGTCGCCATTGCGTTCTTGCCGAGCTACACCGAGATCGGCAGCGCGGCGATCTGGCTGCTCGCGTTGGCGCGTATCGCGCAGGGTCTGGCCTGGGGCGGCGCCTGGGACGGCATGGCTTCGCTGCTGGCGCTGAACGCGCCGCCTTCCAAGCGCGGCTGGTACGCGATGGTGCCGCAGCTCGGCGCCCCGCTCGGGCTGATCGTGGCGAGCGCGCTGTTCGCCTATTTCGCCGGCAATCTTTCGGCCGACGATTTCTTCGACTGGGGCTGGCGCTATCCCTTCTTCGTCGCGTTCGCCATCAACGTGGTGGCGCTGTTCGCTCGCCTGCGCATGGTGACGACGGCGGAATACGCCTCGCTGTTCGAGACCCGCGAATTGCAGCCTGCGCGCATTTCCGAGACCGTCGCACGCGAAGGCCAGAACATCATGCTGGGCGCGTTCGCGCCGCTCGCGAGCTTTGCGCTGTTCCACATGGTCACGGTGTTTCCGCTGTCCTGGGTGTTCCTGTTCACCCGCGAAAGCCCGGTGCGCTTCCTGATCATCGAGATCGTCGCTGCCGTGTTCGGCGTCGGCGCGATCGTGGCCTCCGGCATCATCGCCGACCGTGTGGGGCGCAAATCGCTGTTGATGGGATCGGCGATCGCGATCGCGATCTACAGCGGCTTTGCCCCGCAGCTGCTCGACGCCGGCGCGTTCGGCGAGACCATCTACATGGTGATCGGCTTCATCCTGCTCGGCCTGTCCTTTGGCCAGTCTTCGGGCGCGATCGCCTCGAGCTTCAAGCAGACCTATCGCTATACGGCGTCCGCGCTGACGTCGGACATGGCCTGGCTGTTCGGCGCCGGCTTCGCTCCGCTGGTCGCGCTGCTGCTCGCCACCAATCTCGGCGTCATCGCCTCGGGCGCCTATCTGCTGTCAGGCGCGTTCTGGACGCTGCTCGCGCTCTGGCTCAGCGGCCAGCGCGAGGCCGGCGATATGGACGCGGGGCGTTAGGGCTCGCGCGGTAGCCACACAACAGATGCCTTTTGTGGCTCTGGATCCCGGGTTCGTGCTCAGCGCGCCCCGGGATGACGTGCACTTCGCGCACGTCAGTCCGCCACGATCTTCACGCGATCGCGCACCTTCACCTGCGCGGTGCGATCGAGCCCGTTCAGCACGCGAAAACGCTCGGCGGGATGATCGACGCCGGCCATGCGGTGGGAGAGCGATTCCACGGTGTCGCCGGGCTGCACGGTGATGACCTTGATGCGCAGCGGACGGGCGGCCTGGATCTCGTCCAGCGTCAGGCGGCGGAATGAACTGACGGTCTCGCGCGCGTTGCGCTCGCTCTCGGTCGATTTCTGCCGGGTCGCGAAGATGAACCGGTAGACGTCGCTGCCGAAGCGCAACGCATAGACCTTGAACTGCCACTGGTCGCCCTTGGCGGTGGCGGACGCGGCCGGAAAGCCGTTGATGGTGATGTCTTCGGTGGACGCCTTCTCGACGCCCTCCATCCAGCCGGAATTGAGGTAGTCGCCGAGCGACTGCTCGGCCGGGACGCGCACCACGTCGAAACGCATCGCCTGTGCGCCGCCCTCGCGCACGCCGATCACGGCCTGGGCGGTGTTGTCGAGCGTGAAATTCTCCGGCGCCTGGAAGGTAAAGCCCAGCTTCGGATGCAGGAAGCGGCGGCCGCGGACGAAACCTTCGCTGGGGTCTTCGCCGTAAACGAGGTTGTCGATCGCCGCGAGATAGCTCTCGCGGTCGCGCTCGGCGCCTTCGGGCGCCGTATATTGCCGGGCAATGGTCTGCGCATTCTGCACGCGCTCCGGCGTTGCCGGATGCGACGACGTGAAATCCTGCGCGCGCGGATCGAGCGAGCTCTTGCCCGCTTTCAGCTCGGCATTGCGCTCCATCGCCGAGAGGAAGCGCGCTGCTCCGTAAGGGTCGAAATGCGCCTTGGCGGAAATGCCGACGCCGATGCCGTCGGCCTCGAACTCCTGCTTGCGCGAAAAGCTCGCCATGGTGAGCTTGGTCTTGGCCAGCGCCAGCGCAGTGAGGTCCGGATCGTTGCTCATGTCGGTGACGACGCGGGTGACGATTGCGGCCTGGCGCGCCTGGTCCTCGCGCATCGCGGCGTGCTTGGACAGCACATGCGCCATCTCGTGGCTGAGCACGGACGACAATTCCGAGGTGTCGCTGGCGAGCGCGAGCAGGCCACGCGTCACATAGAGCTGGCCGTTGGGCAGCGCGAAGGCGTTCACGGCGCCGGAATTGAGGATGGTGACCTTGTAGCCCTGGTCTGGACGATCCGACGCTGCAACCAACCGATCGACTGTCTTGCTGACGAGCGACTCAAGCCTAGGATCGTCATAGGTCCCGCCGTAGCTCGCCAGGATGCGCTCATGCTCCTTTTCGGTCGCGGGGGTCTGCGCAACGGCCGGTTTCGGCTTCGGCATGGCGACGGTCGCCGGGACAGCAGCGGTCTGGAACCGGCCCATGTCGCCGCAGCCCGCCAGCGCCGTGCCCAGCACGAGGCATAGCGCGGCCGGCGCCGCCCGCAGGCGGCGGCGTTCGTTCCGTACGTGCCGTTCTAGCACCCCATTCACGTCGCTTAACCCGTGCCTGGCCCTCTTTAGGGCCTTACCCCTGTCGGCTCGTTTGCGCTCAGCAACTCGACCTGCCCTACGAACCGCACATCGATCCGCGGCCCCGCACTTCCCTCGACCCAGCCCCGAACTCGAACACGTTTACTTTCCAAGGACTTAAGGGTTATCCCGGCGCTCTCGAACGCTGGTAACGTGCGCTTTGAAATAGTCACGGCGAAGCCACGTGTCCAGTTCCGTCCGAAGTTGAGGTAGGTCGTTGCCCCAGCTTGCCGGACCGACAGGACTTTACCCTCGACCACCACAAAACGCCCGATCCCCGCCAAAATATCGTCCGGACTTTCCGCGTTTTTTATGGCCGTCGGGGCAGCCCAGCTGCCAATTTTTTGGCGCCGTGCCGCGGCCTCCGACGCCATCAGGACAGCCGCGCAGTCCTTGTCGCTGATCTCGGCGGAGACCATGGCATCGCCCTGGGCGAGCAGCATGGCCTGCACCGGGGTGTCGCTCCCGGCGATGAAGACCAACGCGCCCTGCCGGCCGTAGCGGTCGGGCGTATCGTCGGTGCCCCGGAGAGTGACGTCGCGGCTCGCGAGCAGCGAGGCCAGCGCCTGCTTCGTCGTCGCCGTGGGCTCGATGCCGGTGAGGCGGATTTCGCGGCCGTCATCGAGACGGACACTGCGCGCATCGACGATCGCGGTGACTCGGCCCTCGCCTTGCGATTCGAACTGGCACGGCGTCGCGAGCGCGGTGCGGCTCGCGAGGAGAAGGATTGCGACGATGAGGCGAAGCCGTCGTGCCACGTGACCCGGAGAGGTTGCGTTAGTTGCTGATCATAACTCAAGCGTCGTGGGCGGCGAAGAGGGTTCGTCAAACTCCGTCACTGCAAGGAGCCCTTGCGACGAAGCCATCCGCACTGTCTCCGCGGCAAGACTGGATTGCCTCGCTGCGCTCGCCATGACGCGCAAACATTTTGCGACATTCCCACCATTCCGCTTTGCGGAAAACATGCGCGGCATTCCTGCGCGCATCGCAGCTCGCGCTTGCTGCGCTCTTGCGCATGCGGCATGATTGCGGCAACAGCAATAACCAAGCCGCCATCAGAGTACGGCGCGATAACGGGAGGTCTTTTTCGATGAAGAATATTCTGTCGGGCATTTTTGCCGCTGCGTTTGCCTTGAGTGCGAGCGCTGCCGCGCAGGCCCAGGACAAGCCACCGCTCAAGATCGGCGGCATCCTCGACATGTCGAGCCTCTATGCCGACATCACCGGTCCCGGCAGCGAGACCGCGGCCAAGATGGCCGTGGAGGATTTCGGCGGCGAGGTGCTGGGGCGCAAGATCCAGGTGCTGGCCGCCGACCATCAGAACAAGGCCGATCTCTCCGCCAACATCGCCCGCGACATGCTCGACAACCAGGGCGTCGAGATGATCTACGACGTCGCGGCCTCCGCGACTGCGCTAGCCGCCGGCGAGATCGCCAAGGCGCGCAACAAGATCATCATGTTCAACGGACCGGGCTCGATCCGTCTCACCAACGAGGCCTGCGGTCCCTATACCATCCATTACGTGTTCGACACCTACGGCCAGGCCAACGTGACCGGCCTAGCGGCCGTGAAGACGGGCCTCGACAGCTGGTTCTTCCTCACCGCCGACTATGCCTTCGGCCAGGATCTGGAAAAGGACACCAGCGCCGTCGTCACCAAGACCGGCGGCAAGGTGCTCGGCAGCGTGCGTCATCCGCTCAACACGTCGGACTTCTCGTCCTTCCTGCTGCAGGCGCAGGCCTCCAAGGCCAAGGTGATCGGTCTCGCCAATGCCGGCGGCGACACCGTCAACGCCATCAAGCAGGCGGCCGAGTTCGGCATCACCAAGGGCGGCCAGAAGGTCTCGCCGCTGCTGGCCTTCGTTTCAGATATCGATTCGATCGGGCTGGAAACCGCGCAGGGCCTGCTGCTGGCCGAAGCGTTCTACTGGGATCTGAACGACGACACGCGTGCCTTCTCAAAGCGCTTCATGGAGCGCACCAAGCGCGTGCCGACCTCGGCCCAGGCCGGCGTCTACTCCTCGATCACCCATTATCTGAAGGCGGTGAAGGCTGCGGGTACGACCGACGCGGCGGCCGTCATGAAGATCATGAAGGAGACGCCGATCAACGACTTTTTCGCCAAGAACGGCAAGATCCGCGAGGACGGTCGCATGATCCACGACATGTACCTGTTCGAGGTCAAGAAGCCGTCGGAGTCGAAGGGGCGCTGGGACGATTATAAGCTGCTCGCCACCGTGCCCGGCAGCGAGGCGTTCCAGCCGATGGAGCAGTCGCGCTGTCCGCTGGTGAAGAAATAAGAACGTGAGTCGTCGTGCCGGCGATCGTGCCTCACGACAGGTCGTCATCCCGGGGCCCGCGTAGCGAGAACCCGGGATCCATCGGGCGGCCGTGACGGTTGGAGAATGGATTCCGGGCTCGCGCTTCGCGCGCCCCGGAATGACGGAAGAACAACAGGGAGACGCCCGATGAACGATATGGTTCTGCAAAAGCTCGAAGGCGGGCTACTCACCATCACCATGAATCGCCCGGAGCGGAAGAATGCGCTCAACCCGGAGATGGTGGCCGGGCTGGTCGAGGCGGCGCGCCGGGCGGCGGACGATCCGGAGGTGCGCGCGGTGCTGTTCAAGGGCGCCGGCGGCTCGTTCTGCGTCGGCGGCGATGTCAAGTCGATGGCGGCGGGCCGTGCGCCGCTCCCGTTCGAGGTGAAAATGGCGAACCTCCGGCGCGGCATGGAGGTCTCTCGCATCCTGCACCAGATGCCGAAACCCGTCGTGGCGCAGCTCGACGGCGCCGCGGCCGGCGCCGGTCTTTCCATGGCGCTATCGTGTGATCTGCGCATCGCCTCCGAGTCCTGCAAGATCACCACCGCTTTCGCCAAGGTCGGATTTTCCGGCGATTACGGCGGCACCTACTTCCTGACGCAGCTGCTCGGCAGCGCGCGGGCGCGTGAGCTCTATCTGATGTCGCCGGTGCTCACGGCGAAGGAGGCGCACGCGATCGGCATGGTGACCAAGGTCGTGCCCGACGCGGAGATCGACGCGGCTGCGCACGAGCTTGCGCTGTCGCTGGCGCAGGGCCCGTCGATCGCGCTCGGCTTCATCAAGCGCAACATCAACAACGCCGAGCATCTGCCGCTGGAGGATTGCTTCGACGGCGAGGCGATCCACCACACCCGCTGCAGCGACACCGAGGACCACAAGGAGGCCGCCAAGGCTTTCGTGGAGAAGCGCAAGCCGAGCTTCAAGGGCGCATGACCATGGCGCCCTATCTGCGGTTGCGGCAAATCTGCCTGGTCGTGCCGCAACTCGCGCCCGTCATCTCCGACATCGCGGAGATCATGGGCCTCGCCGTCTGCTATCGCGACGGCAACGTCGCGAAATACGGCCTGGAGAATGCGCTGCTGCCGGTCGACACGATTTTGCTGGAGGTGGTTGCCCCCTTTCAGGCCGGTACGACGGCCGGCCGCTTCATCGAAAAGACCGGCGGCCGTGGCGGCTACATGGCGATCTTCTGCTGCAACGATCCCGACGAGCGCGGGCGACATGCGAATGCGATGGGCGTGCGGACCGCGAACGTGATCGACCATGCGCCCTATCACGGCGTGCAGCTCCATCCGCGCGACTGCCGCGCCGCCTTCATCGAGTTCAACCACACCGAAGGCAGCGACGATATTTTGGGGCCCTATCCGCCGGCCGGGCCGGACTGGCAGAAATTCATTCGCAAGGACGTGACGCAGGCGCTGACGGCAGTGGAGATGCAGAGCCCGGATCCGCAAGATCTTGCGGAGCACTGGGGCAAGATCCTCGGCGTTGCGCCTGCAGGTGCCGAGCTGAAATTGCCCAATGCGACCTTCCGCTTCGTGACGGGCGCCAGCGAGATCATGAGCGCACTGGAGCTTCGCGTGACCGACGTCGCGCGCGTGCTGGATGCGGCGAAGGCGCGAGGGGTTGCGGTGGAAGGCAATGAGTTCTTGCTGGGCGGAGTGACGTTCCGGATTCGTTAAGAAGCCAGTCGGTGCTTCCCCTCGCCCCCTGTGGGACAGGGTTGATCGCCGCGAAGCGGCGAGAAGATTAAGGAGCCCCTTTCCGCGCACGATGCTGTTTCGTTCGCGGAAACATACCCCTCATCCGGGGCTTGGCGCCACCTTCTCCCGCAAGGGGAGAAGGAAGAAAAAAGTCACCGCCCCTTGAAGTTCGCCGTGCGGCGTTCTTCCGTGGCCTTGACGCCTTCCTTGAAATCTTCCGTCGCGCGCAGCCGGGTCTGCTCGCCGAGCTCGTGATTGGTCGCAGCCATGACGCGGTCGGCCAGTCCTGCGCGCATTGTGGCGCGGGTCGAAAGCAGGCCGAGCGGCGAGCATTCGGCGATCTCGCCGGCGAGCTTCATCGCGGCGGCCTTGACCTGGTCCTGCGGGACCAGCTCGTTGGCGAGGCCCCATTTGTACGCCTCTTCGCCGGTGACGCGGCGGCTGGTGTAGAACATCAGCTCGGCGTTGTTCTTGCCGATCAGCTCGGGTAGCGTCGTGGTCAGGCCGAAGCCGGGATGGAAGCCGAGCTTGGTGAAGTTGGCGGAGAAGCGCGCTTCGGGGCAGGTGACCCGGAAATCGGCCGATACCGCAAGGCCGAGCCCACCGCCGATGGCGGCGCCTTGCACGGCGGCGACGATCGGCTTCTTGGCGCGGAAGATGCGAACGGCCTGGATGTAGAGATGGTTGATCGGGCCGAGATTGTCGGCAGGGTCACCCTTCTTCTCGGCTTCACGCGCTTCCTGCGCCTGCCGCGCCGGGTCGCCAAAGTTTGCGCCAGCGCAGAACGCCTTGCCCTGTGCCGACAGCACCGAGGCCCGGATCTCGATGTCGCGGTCGAACTCGTCGAGCGCATCTGCGATCTGGTTGATCAGCGAAATGTCGAAGAAGTTCAGCGGCGGGCGGCGGATCTCGATGGTGCCGACGTGGCCGACCTTTTCGACGCCGATATCTGTATAGGTGCTCATGATGTCCTCGATTGAATTAGCGCAGGCCCAAACCGCGGGCGATGATGCCGCGGAGCACCTCGGTGGTGCCGCCCTGGATGGTGAGTTTCGGCGCGGTCTTGATGGCGAAGTCGAGCTGCCGCTCCAGCGTCTCGCGGTTGGTCGCGGTCTCCTCGACGAAGGCGGCGAGATCCCGCACGCGATGCGGCAGCTGCTGCTCCCAGACCGTGCCGATGTCCTTGACGATCGACGCCTCCACCACCGGCTCCTTGCCGGCCTGCAGCATGCCGGCGACCGAGACCGACATGCGCCGCATGGTGTGAAGCTGCGCCACGAGACGGCCGATGCCTTCGGCGCTGCGCGTATCCGGTTTGGGGCCGACCGCGCGGACCAGCTCGGTCAGCACGTAATAGGTCTCGAGGAAGCGCTCGGGGCCGGAGCGCTCATAGGCGAGTTCGCTGGTTGCCTGCTTCCAGGCGCCATCGACTTCGCCGAGCACGTGATCGTCGGGCACGAAGAAGTCGGTGAAGACGACTTCGTTGAACTCGTACTGGCCGGTGATCTGGCCGATCGGGTTCACCTGGATACCCGGCTGCTTCATCTTGACCAGGAACTGCGTGAGGCCGTGGCGGCGGTTTTCCTTGGTCGGCTGGGACGTCCGGAAGATCGCGATCATGTAGTCGGCGATATGCGCCGACGAGGTCCAGATCTTGGTGCCGTTGATGAGATAGCCGCCGTCGGTCTTGGTCGCGCGCGTCTTCGCCGCGAACAGGTCGGAGCCGGAGTTCGGCTCGCTCATGCCGATGGCGAAGCAGATCTCGCCGCGGCAAATGCGCGGCAGGATGTCCATCTTGATATGTTCAGGCGCGTATTTGATCAGCACCGGCCCGCTCTGGCGGTCGGCGACGAAAAAGCGCCGCGTCGGCGCGTTGGCGACGCGCATCTCCTCGGTCACCACGTAGCGCTCGAGGAAGGAACGCTCCTGGCCGCCATATTTCTTCGGCCAGGTCATGCCCAGCCAGCCTTTGGCACCGACGCGCCGCGAGAACTCCGGCGCATCGGTGTCTTCACGGTTGGGCTTGTGCGGGTCGAAGGTGCCGGCGGCGATCTCTTCGGCGAGGAACGCGCGCACTTCCTTGCGCAATTGCTCGCACTTTTCGGGCAGGCGGATCGGGTCGAAACGGAGGGCAGCGGTCATGTGTTTCTCTCCCTGATCAGCGTGACGCCACGAGCGGCCACAATTCGTCGGCGCCTCTGGTGGCTACCAGCTTGCCGAGCTCGACGGCCCAATGGCTTTCCGAGCCGAAATCGTCGCGCCAGGCCAGCGCCCGCAGCGAATAGCGGTGCAGGATGTGCTCGAGGGTGAAGCCGATCGCGCCGTGCACCTGATGGGCGATGGCGCCGCCTTTTTCCGCCGCTTCCGCGCAGCGAATCTTTGCCGAGGCCGCTTCGAGATAGACCTCGTCGTTGAAACCCGTCGCGTTCGCAATGGCGTCGGCGGCCGAGGTTGCAGCCGCAAGGGCCGCGGCGGATTCGCCGGCGAGGCGCGCCAGATTGTGCTGCACCGCCTGAAACTTGGAGATCTTCTTCTCGAAGGCGACGCGCTCGTTGGAATAACGCACGGAGATGTCGAGCATCGATTCCAGCGCGCCGGCGATCTGCAGGCTACGCGCAACGCCGCCCACCAGCATGAGCGTGGTCTGGTCAAAGCCATCAGGCGCAGGTTTGAGCGTGACCGGCTGAACCTTGTCGAGCGTTACGGTGTCGCTGTGGTCGTAGCCGACATTAAGGCCGGATTCGATACGGCCCTTGCCGGCATCGACCAGTGCGATCACGGCGCCATCCTTGCCGTGCGCCAGCACCGCAAAGTGCTTCGCCGCCTTGGCATAGGGCACGCCGCGGGCGCGACCGGAGAGCGACCCGTCGGCATCGAGGGTGATGCGGTCCTTCGGCGACGCCGGCAGCACCGTCATCTCGCCCTCGGGCGATGCGATCTTCGCCTGGGCCAGCAGCCAGCCGGCCAGCATGGTCTCGGCCAGCGGAACCGCGACCGCGAAACGGCCGGCGGCGTTCAGCAGCGCAAAGCCGTCGGCAAGGCTCGCGCCGGAGCCGCCGAGATCGTCGGGCACCCAGGAGAGCGGCAGGCCGGCTTCGCTCAGCGCCTGCCACAGCGGCGCCTGCCAGGAATTCTTCTTGTCGTTGTTGATGGTTTGAGGATCGGCGAGATCGGCGAAGATCTTCTCCGCAGTCTCGACGACGATATTGTCACTCTCCGCCACAGCGTTCCCCGTGTTTTGCCGTTGGCGCGTCCCGCCTCGTTGAGCGAACCGCGCAGGTCTTCTTGCGCCCGATGATCTAAAAAAGCCATGGCCCTGACAAGCGTTGATCGCAGGTCAACCTGCAGCGAAGGCATGGGCACGGATTGAGGAGGCTAATTCCGCTTAGCGGAGTTTGCTCGATTTGCAGGGCGCGGCAAACTCGCTAAACAAGGCACCGGCAATTCAATAACGGGGAAGAGGAAATCCGGATGGCAAAAGACAGTCTGTGCGCAATCGTGACGGGGTCTGCATCCGGGCTGGGTGCGGCGACCGCGGAGATTCTCGCGCGGAGCGGGGCGCGGCTCGTCATCAACTATTCGTCGAGCCAGAAGGAGGCCGAGGCCACCGCCGAACTCTGCCGCAAGGCGGGCGCTGCGGAAGTTCTGGTCGCGCAGGGCGACGTTTCCAAGGACGAGGATTGCCGCAGGATCGTCGCGGCCGCCAGCGGCTGGGGCCGGCTCGACATCCTCGTCAACAATGCCGGTACCACCAAGCATGTTGCTCACGCCGATCTCGACGGATTGTCGGCGGAAGATTTCCAGCGCCTATATGGCGTCAACACCATCGGACCATTCCAGATGGTGCGCGCCGCGCGGAGCCTGCTTGAGGCCGGTGCGAAAGCTTCGGGGCGTCCGTCCGCCGTGGTCAACGTGTCTTCGGTCGCCGGCATCAGCGGCGTCGGCTCGTCAATCGCCTATGCCGCAAGCAAGGGCGCGCTCAACACCATGACGCTGTCGCTGTCGCGCGCGCTGGCCCCGCTGATCCGCGTCAATACGGTCTGCCCCGGCTATATCGACACGCCCTGGTTCACCAAGGGCCGCGGCGAGGCGGGCGCCAAGCAGGTGCGCGACAGCGTGGTGGCGAAGGTGCCGCTCAAGGTGGCCTCGACCGCCGAGGACATCGCGCAGTTGGTCTGCTTCCTGGCAATGCCGGCCTCCAGCAACATGACCGGCGAGGTCGTGCGCATGGATGCGGGCATGCATTTGATTACGTGATGTCGTCCGGCTTGTCCCGGCCATCCACGGAAACGCGCAGGTCGATAGACGTGGATGCCCGGGTCAAGCCCGGGCATGACGTTGATGAGGCGGTGTGCCCCCTCGCTGATCTTAAGCGCTATCCCCTGATCACGCCGCTCGCCACCAGCCGGTGCCAGATGAACAGCACCACCACCGCGCCGAGCGTGGCCATGATGAAGCCGGCGCCTTGGTCGGGGCCGTAATGGCCGATCGCCTGGCCGATGAAGGTGGCCAGAAACGCGCCGGCGATGCCAAGGATGGTGGTGAGGATGAAGCCGCTCGGGTTGTTCGGTCCCGGCGCCAGCCAGCGCGCGATGAGGCCGGCGATAAAGCCGACGACGATGATCCACAACAGGCCGCCCATGCTCATGAGTGTGCTCCCCTTCCCGAAAGCGCGTCGATCGAAGGTCTGATTAAAGTTTGCCCGAGAGCTCGTGCTCGGTCGGCAGCCGTCCCTCCGGCGTCAGATGGTCGACCACCTGCGGCAGATATTGGCTGAGGCCGTTGAGCAATTCATCGCGCGGCAGGCCGCTCTGGGCGGACAGACTTTCGATCTGGTCGGCGCCAAGTGCGCTCGCAAGGTCGCCGGGCGCGATCGGCTTGTTCTCGCCCTTGCCGACCCAGGAATTCGCGGCCTCGCCGTGGCCGCCCTGCTGGAGCTGGTTGAGCAGGTCGCCGAGCCCGCCGCTCAGCACTGATCCGGCCGCGCCGCCCGCGAGCAGGCCGCCAAGCCCGCCTTTGAGCAGGCCTCCGAGACCGCCAAGGCCGCCGCTGTCCGCGTTCACCGGCGGAGGGGCAGGCGTCGGCGATGGCTGCGGCGCCGTACCGGACTGATTTGCCGTCATATGCTTGAAGGCCTTCCACCCAAGCAGGGCAATGATCGCCATGGTCATCGGCGACATGCCACCGGAGGATTTCTCGGAGCTCGGCGTAGCGGGGCCGCGCGGGCCGTTCTGCATGCCGTTGAGGACGTCGAGTAGACCCATGGTGCTCTCCTTTGGCGTCTCGTGCGGCGACCGCTCGCCGCTGACTGCCCCCGGGACGAAAACATATGGGGCGCTCATGACCGTTACAAGTCGATGCGACGCGATTGGTTGCTGCCCTTGCCTCTGCTATCGAAGGCGGATCGTTCAGGGAGCAAGGCGAGGTGATGACGGATCGACCGATCGTGGTGGCCGGCGCGGGCGCCATCGGGTGTTTCGTCGGAGGCCAACTGGCCGCCTCGAGCCGCCGTGTCGCGCTGCTGGTGCGGCCGCGGGTGAAGGCCGAGATCGAGCGGTTCGGCCTGCGGCTCACCGGCTTCGACGGTTCGGAGAAGAAGCTGGATGCCGGCCAGTTCGCGCTGTCGGAGGATCCCGCGATCCTGCACAACGCCCGCATCGTGCTGGTCACGGTGAAGAGCGCCGACACCGCCGATGTCGCGGACCAGATCGCGCAGCACGCGCCCGAGGATGCCATCATCGTCTCGCTCCAGAACGGCATCGGCAATGTCGGGGTGTTGCGGGACCGCCTCGGTAACCGCCGCGTGCTCGCCGGCATGGTGCCGTTCAACGTGATCGCGATGGGCGAGGGCCGTTTCCACCGCTCGACCTCCGGCGACATCCAAGTCGGAGAGGATGCGGGGAATACGGCCGCGGCGCTCTCGGTGGCCGGTCTCGCGGTGCGCGCGAGCAGGGACATCACCGGCGTGCAATGGGGCAAGCTGATCATCAATCTCAACAACGCGCTCAGCGCATTGTCCGACTTGCCGCTCGCCGCGCAACTGTCCAGCCGCGACTGGCGCAGGCTGTTCGCCGATCAGATGGCCGAGGGGCTGGCTGTGCTGAAGGCCGCCGGCATCGCGCCGATCTCGGCGACGCCAATCCCGATGAACTGGACGCCGACGCTGCTGCGGCTGCCCGACGTGATCTTCGACGCGATCCTGGGACGGACCATGAAGATCGATCCCGAGGCACGCTCGTCGATGTGGCAGGATTTGAAACAGGGCCGCAAGACCGAGATCGACTATCTACAAGGCGCCGTCATCGCGCTCGCCGAGCAAAACCATGTCGACGTGCCGCTGATGCGCCGCATTGTTGCGCTGATCAAGGAAGCCGAGGCGGCCGGCAACGGTCCGCCGCGTCTGACGCCGCGGCAGATCCGCGGCTAGCGCTTGCGCGCGAGGAGAAGTGCGATGAGGCGTTCTTGGATGATGGGAATAGCGCTGGTCACATTCTGCGGCGCATCGACGTTGGCCCATGCAAGGCCGCCGACGGCCCAGAGCTCTCCGGGATACGACAGGCGGTTGCAGGAGAGCCGGTCTCAGTTAGGAAATTCGCCGACGGTCACCGAGCCAGCGACTACACCGGTGGTCAAACCGCAGCAGCGCAAAAAGAAGCACACGAAGTGAGGTGGACGCTCTCGGAGGGTGGGCATGCCACCAACTCCCTCAATCATGCATGACTGGTAAGCACCGCGCTTTGCGCCTTTGCCCACCCTGCAGATCAGTGCAAGAAACTCAGCCCTTCTTCGCCGGCTTGCTAGGGGTCGGATTGAACAGCTTCTTCAGATCGTTCAAGCCTTCCGACAGCCGCGGCCATTCGCAGGAGAAAGAGCCCTTGGCGCAGGGCGCGCCCTTTCGCTGTCCGACGGTCTGCTGCACCTTAGGCCGTTCGACCGGCATCGGCACGCGCTCGACGTCGGTTCGCAATGCGACCTGCTGGATTTGCCGCGCCTGCAGTTCCTGCTGCTCGCGCTGCTGACGGGCGGCAGCCTCGGCTGCTTCGTTGTTGCGGCGCTCTTTGGCAAGATAGGCGGTATAGGCTGAGTCGATTTTCTTCTGCTCCTCCGGCGTCGGATTGGGACCGGCGATGTCGAAGGTGCGATCTTGCAGAAAGTCGTAATAGGAGTAGCCGCCGCCCGGCTTGCGGCGGCCCGCGAACTTGGCGTTGCAATCGGCGAGCGCGGAGGTCTTCTCGGCCTTGGTCGCGGCCTTCTCGGCAGCGTCGGCGCATTCCTCGAAGTCGACCGGCGCGCGTTTCCACCATTGCGCCTGGGCATGCGTATGCGTCAGCAGAAAGAACCCTGCTGCGGCAACGAGAAACAGCGCCGCACGACGCAATGCAATCAGAGACGACATTCTACGAGAGCATTCCTTGTCAAACTCAACCCGAACTGAGTCGAGCCGGATTTTTGCCTCTTTATCGCCGGCTTGTCACCCATGGAACCCGGGAATTTCATGGCTGGGGTGCTGACATTTTGTGCTTGACGTTGCGCATGAGTCACAGCGTCGCTCTGGCTGGATGCTACACTTCGCCCTGCGAGTGCCTTACTCCCGAGGCGACGCCAAAAAGACGAAATGGAAACGCCTGATGCTGCTGCCTCTGTCCGACGTGCCGCGCTGGTACGCTGAACGCAAACCGCAAGGCACGATCGCAATCCGTCATGGGCAGGACACGCTGACATGGGACCAACTCGAGCGCGGTGCCAACCAGCGCGCGCGGGCGTTCGCGGCCAAGGGCGTCAAGCCCGGTGATTTCGTTGCGATCGGACTGCCCAACGGCAATACGTTCTTCGAGACATCGTTTGCGGTGTGGAAGTGTGGTGCGACGCCGACCTCGCTGTCATGGCGGCTGCCGCGCGGCGAGGCCGCTGCCGTGCTCGACATTCTCAAGCCCGCGCTGGTGGTCGGCGGCGAGGCTGATTGGAATGCGCCGAACCGCTTGCCGGCGGATTTTGTGCCGGAAGGATTCTCGGATGAGGCGCTCAATCCGCCGGTGGCGCGCTACTGGAAAGCCATGACCTCCGGCGGCTCGACCGGCCGGCCGAAAGTCATCCTCGATCATCAGCCGGCCGTGACCGACACCGTCGCCGCGCCGCCGCTGAATATTCCCTTCGGGGTTTCGCTGCTCAACCCCGGTCCGCTCTACCACAACGCGCCGTTCATCGTGTCGCACTACGCTCTGTTCACCGGCGGCAAGCTGACCGGTCTGACCAAGTTCGACGCCGAGGAGACGTTGCGGCAGATCGAACGCGAGCGCGTGCAATGGATCAATTTCGTGCCGACCATGATGCACCGGATCTGGGCGCTGCCGGAGCAGGTGCGTAACGCCTACGATCTGTCGAGCCTGCAGACCGTGTTTCACATGGCCGCGCCCATGCCGCCCTGGCTGAAGGAGAACTGGATCGCCTGGCTCGGCCCGGAGCGGATCTGGGAGCTCTATGGCGGCACCGAGCGGCAGGGCGCCTGCATCATCTCCGGCACGGAATGGCTGACGCACAAGGGCTCGGTCGGCAAGATCGGCGACATGGCGAAGCTGCGCATCATCGGCGAGGATGGCAGCGACGTCGCGCCCGGCGAGACTGGCGAGATCTATTTCCTCAACAATGACGGCAAGGACGCCACCTATCACTATCTCGGCGCCGAGCCGAAGCGGCGCAGCGACGGCTGGGAATCGCTCGGCGATATCGGCCGGCTGGATGCGGAGGGCTATCTCTATCTCGGCGACCGCCTCGCCGACATGGTGCTGCGCGGCGGCGCCAACATCTATCCGGCCGAGGTCGAGGCTGCGGTCTCCGAGGCGCCCGGCGTGCGCTCCTGCGTCGTGGTGGGATTGCCCGATCCGGAGCTCGGCCAGCGCGTGCACGCCATCATCGAGCCGGAGGCGGACAGCGATGGCCAGGCGATCGCCGACGGTATGGCGGAATTCCTGAAGGACAGGCTCAGCCGCTACAAGCACCCTGAAAGCTTCGAGTTCGTCGACGCCCCGCCGCGCGATGATTCCGGAAAAGTCCGCCGCACCCTGTTGCGCGACGAGCGCGCAACGTGGATGAAGGAAGGGCGTGCCTTCCGGATCATGCCGGCGAAGGCCCGGGCGCACGCCGAGTAAGGGGCGAGTGAGACACATGGGGAAAGATTGACATGACGATCACCATCGCAGCGAACAGCGTGCCGAAGCCGCCGGCCGAAATCATCGAAGGCTTTCGCGGGGCGCCGACCTCGGTCATTTCGGACAATCTCGCCCGGCTCCCCGGCGCGGTCGGGCTGAAGCCGTATCATCGCGGGGCCAAGCTGGTGGGCACGGCCTTCACCGTGCGCACCCGCTCCGGCGACAATCTCGCCATCCACCGGGCGCTCGAACTGGTCGGCCCCGGCGACGTCATCGTGGTCGACGGCGGTGGTGACGAAACCCGCGCACTGGTCGGCGAGATCATGAAGAACATCGCGCAATGGCGCAAAGCCGAAGGCTACGTCATCGACGGTGCGATCCGCGATGTCGCGGCGTTCGCGGCCGACGATTTTCCCTGCTACGCGCGCGCCGTGATCCACCGCGGCCCTTACAAAAACGGCCCCGGTGAGATCAATGTGCCGGTCACGATCGGCGGCAGCGCGATCTCGCCCGGCGACATCGTCGTCGGCGACGAGGATGGCGTGGTGTCGTTTCCCGCCGCGGGCGCGGCGGCGCTGCTCGATGCCGTCCGCGCCCAGGTCGCGCGCGAGGAGGAGACCATGAAGGCGATCCGCGAGGGCCGCTATCAGGGCTCCTACGGCAAATCCTGATCACGAGAACAAGAAGGAGCACGGCGTGAGCCAGAGGGAAGAATTCCACAATATCGATGATCCCAGCGACGGGCTGTTCCGCGAGCTCGCGGCGGGGGTGACCACGCGCATCTTCTCCGGCGAGCAGGCGATGCTGTCGGTGGTGACGCTGGCGCCGCATGCGCAGGGCACGCTGCACCACCATCCCGAGGAACAATGGGGCGTGCTGCTCGACGGCTCCGCCATCCGCGTCCAGGGCGACGAGGAGATTGCGGTGAAGAAGGGCGATTTCTGGCGCACCCCGGGCAATGTGCCGCACACCATGCGTGCCGGACCCGACGGTGCCCGGGTGCTGGACATCTTCAGTCCGCCTCGTCCAGAATACAGGAAAGCGGGATCGGGCTTCGGAACGACCTGAGCGCCAAAGAGCAAAAGCCGGGCGCTAAAAATCTAAAGGGAGGGGACCATGACGATCACTCGACGGGCGCTGCTGGCCGCACCGGCCATTCTCGCGTTGACGCCGGCGCGCGCGCAGGCCGGCAAGATCACGCTGGTGGTGCCGTTTCCGCCGGGCGGCTCGACCGACGCGATGGCGCGGCTGTTGCAGGCCAGCCTGCAAACCAAGCTCAATCGCATCGTCGTGGTCGAGAACAAGTCGGGCGCGGCCGGCGCGCTCGGCGCGGCGCAGGTCGCCAAGAGCCCGGCCGACGGCACCTCCTTCCTGGTCACTTTCGATTCCCACGCGGTGATTCCGTCGATCCTCGACAAGCCGCCGGTCGACGTCGAGCGCGAGTTGATGCCGGTGCTGATGATCGGCACCGCGCCCTATGTGATCGCCGCCGGCGCCGGCCGCCCCTACAAGACTTTTGCCGACGTGGTCGCGGCCTGCAAGGCGACGCCGGGCGCGGTGAAATACGCCTCCGTCGGCATCGGCACGCTCGGCCATCTCGCCATGACCGTGCTCGGGAACAAGGCCGGCGTCGAAATCATGCATGTGCCCTATCGGGGTGGCGGGCCGGCCATGAACGACGTGCTCGGCGGCCATGTCGATCTCATCGCGGGATCGGCGGCGCTGGTCGCCGCCCAGCTCGGCACCAACATGCTGCATCCGATCCTGCAACTCGGCCGCGAGCGGCTACCGGCCCTGCCGGATACGCAGACCGCGATCGAGGCGGGCTTTCCGGATTTCGAGACGCTGGCCTGGTGGGGCATCTTCGCGCCTGCAGGCACGCCGCCCGATGTCGTCGCAGCCTTCGCGGCGGCATCCAAGGAGATCCTGAGCGAGCCCGCGACCGCCGCCCAGCTGAAAGAGACGCAGCACATGACGCTGCTGCTCCAGGACGGCGTAGCCTTCAAGACCTTCTTCGACAAGCAGGTTGCCACCTGGGGCAAGGTGGTGAAGGACAACAATATCAGGGCGTGACGGGCAGCCAGACTCGAGCATTAGGCAAGGCGGAGGGCTTCCGATTCCGCCCTCGCTTTGATATGAACACCCCCAGGCAACCCGCCTACCCGGCGGGTTCCGCGGTCCCGTAGCTCAGCCGGATAGAGCGGCGGTTTCCTAAACCGTAGGTCGCATGTTCGAGTCATGCCGGGATCGCCAGCCTTACATTCAGCCGTCCTCACCGTGCGGCAAGCTCTCCGGCGCAGAAATTGCTAGAAGCAGGCGCTTCCTTCTTCAGGCGGTTTTGCCAGCCGCCTCACCGCCACACACCCGGAGACGTTGATGCCTTTCGACCTGATCCTGCGCGGGGGCCGCGTCATCGACCCCTCGCAGAAGCTCGATGCCGTGACCGATATCGCGTTCGCCGGCGGCAAGGTCGCCGCCATCGGCGCCGGCCTCAAGGCTGATCCGGGCACCGACGTGCGCGATGTCTCGCGCTACATCGTCACGCCGGGGCTGATCGATCTCCACACCCATGTCTATTGGGGCGGCACTTCGCTAGGCATCGACGCCGAGGAATTCTGCCGGCTCTCCGGCGTCACCACCGCGGTCGACACCGGCAGCGCCGGTCCCGGCAATTTCGCGGGCTTCCGCAAGCATGTGATCGAGCCGAGCCAGGTTCGCATTCTTGCCTATCTGCACGTCTCGCATGCCGGCATCTTCGGCTTCTCGCACCGGATCATGGTCGGCGAAAGCGAGGAGTTGCGGCTGATGAATCCGATCGAGGCCGCGAAGGTCGCGGACGCCAATCGCGATCTCATCGTCGGCATCAAGGTGCGCGTGGGCCTGCATTCTTCGGGAACGTCGGGCGCCGTGCCGCTCGACATCGCGCTCGAGGTCGCGGGCGAGGTCGGCATGCCCCTGATGGCGCATATCGACCATCCGCCACCGAGCTACGAAGAGGTGCTGGCCCGTCTGCGTCCCGGCGACGTGCTCACCCATGCGTTCCGCCCCTTCCCCAACACGCCGGCGACCGCGCAAGGTACGGTGAAGAAGGCGGTGCTCGACGCGCGCGAGCGCGGCGTGCTGTTCGACATCGGCCACGGCAAGGGCTCGTTTGCCTTCAAGACCGCGCGCGCGATGCTCGCCAACGGCTTCTATCCGGACACGATCTCGTCCGACATCCACCAGCTCTGCATCGACGGCCCGGCCTACGATCAGGTCACGACCATGTCGAAGTTCCTCTGCATGGGCATGGAGCTGCCGGATGTGATCGCGGCCTCGACGGTGAACGCCGCGATGGCGCTGCGCCGCCCCGAACTCGGCAGCCTCAAGCCGGGCAGCGTCGGCGACGCCACGCTCGTTACGGTCAGGCAAGGCCAGTTCGATTACGAGGACGTCGTCGGCGAGCATTTGATCGGAGACCGCAAGGTCGTGTCCGAAGGCGTCGTCATCGGCGGCCGCTGGTGGCATCCGAATTAAGCGCTGCTTGCAAACCATGATCGCGGGCGCGGACGCACCTGTCAGTCGCGCCCTGCCTCCATGATCGCCCCGGCAAGGCGTGCCGGATCGGAGAAGCACAGTTCGTGGCTTCCGGGCACCTGCACCAGCCTGAACAGGCCGAGCTTCTCCGACAGCCGCGGATGCCAGCCATAGCTGTGCGGCAGGGCAGTGTCTTCGGTGCAGTTGATGTAGGACTTGGCCAGCGGCATCTCCGCCGGATTGGCCTTGAGCGTGATTTTGTCGGTGAAGGTCGCCAGCGGATGCGGATTGAGGACGTCATAGGCGCGCTGCGCCGTCTCCAGGTCTGCATCGTTGATGAAGGCTTCGCGCCACACCGGGAACGGCGGCACCACTGAGCCGTCGCCGCGTTCGGCGGCGATGGCGTCGAACAGTCCGACATAGTGCGGCGGCACCATGTCGTTGAGGCATTCGCCATTGTTGGGCACGAAGGCATTCCAATAGACCAGGCGACGGATACGCTCCGGCGCAAGGTCGGCAACGCCCGTAATAATCATGCCGCCATAGGAATGGCCGAGCAGGACGACGTCCTTCAGATCATTTTCGGCAAGATCGTCGGCGATCGACTGAATCGCTTCCTTCAATCCCGTCGTCTTGGCATCGCCCGGGCGGTTGCCCTTGATCGTTGGCGTGTAGACCTGGTGCCCAGCGGCCCGGATGGGTGCCGCGACAGGCTCGAACTCGGCACCGGTGTGCCATGCCCCGTGGACGAGAACGTAGGTCGACATGTTGTGGCCCCTCCTGAGGGTGTGGTTAGATCGACAGACGTAGGCCCCCTTGCGGCTCGCGCGAGGCACGCAGCGGACAATTCTTGTTGTGCGAAGTGTGAACCGGCTGGTTATTTGCTGCTTGGCTGGAAGTGAACCGGATTGGTCTCGGAGTGAACCGATGCAGGAGATCGAGCGCGCCGTTTCGTCACGCCAATCGGCCTGGGACACCGAGAATATCAGGCCAGGCGAGCAATTCGCCTACTACCGCGAGGCGGTTTGCCAGGCCTTCATGAAGTTGACCCCGGAGCCGATGGCGGCCGCAGGCTTCCGCGCCAGTGTCGAGAATGTCAGGCTCGGCGATGCCGCGATCAATCGCGTCAGCTTTCCCGAGCACGTGGTGCGTCGTTCCGCGGCCGACATCGCGGCGTCCGACCGCAGCTGTTTCTACCTCAACCTGAAGCTGGCCGGCCGCTGCCGCGTTCGGCAGGACGGTCGCGAAATCAGCCTGTCGCCAGGACAGGTCGGAATTTTCGACAGCGACCGGCAGTTCGCTCTTTTGCACGACCGTGGTCCGCAATTGCGGGTCGCCTCGTTCTGGGTGCCGGCGGAGGTTTTGCGCGAACGCTTGCCGGCGTCGTTCGACGTTGCCGCGTCCCGAGTCTCCGACGACCCCTTTGTCGGCCATCTCATCGTGGAGACGGCGCGCACGCTCAGCGACGGCGCGCTGCGCATGACCGAGCAGGAAGGCGTGCGGTTGTTTCGTGCGCTGATCGAGCTGGTCGCCGTGAGCCTGTCACGGCAGAGCAAGGCAGGCGCTGCGGCGTCCGAGAGTCTTGCCGACGCGACGACGCTGGCGCTGAAGCGCGCCATTCACCGGCGGCTCCGCGAGCCCGGCCTTGCGGTCGCCGATGTCGCCGAGGCCGTCGGCATCAGCGAGCGGTACGTGCACAAGCTGCTGGCGCGATCGGGCCTCAGCTTCACCGATTATGTCATCGACAACAGGCTCGACGGAGCAGCCCGGGATCTCGGGGATCCCGAGATGGCAAACCGTGCGATCGGCGCCATTGCGTTCGATTGGGGCTTCTCGGACCTTTCCCACTTCACCCGACGCTTCAAGCAGCGCTTCGGCTGCCGGCCGCGCGACTGGCGTGCGCGCTGATCTACAGCGACCTGATCTACAAGGATCTGGCGATGAGCAGCTTCATGATCTCGTTGGTGCCGCCGTAGATCTTCTGGATTCGGGAATCGATGAAGATGCGTGAGATCGGGTATTCCTGCATGTAGCCGTAGCCGCCGAACAGCTGGAGGCATTCGTCCGCGGTCTGGACCTGCTTGTCCGAGCACCAGTATTTCGCCATCGACGCGGTGACGGTGTCGAGGTCGCCGGCGACCAGGCGCTCGATGCACCAGTCGACGAAGACGCGCGCGATCATCGCCTCGGTCTTGCGCTCGGCAAGCGTGAAGGCGGTGTTCTGGAAGTCCATCAGCGGCTTGCCGAAAGCTTTCCGCTCCTTGGTGTAGTCGGTGGTGAGCTTGACGGCGCGCTCCATCGAGGCGACGGCGCCGACCGCGAGCGCAAGTCGCTCCTGTGGCAATTGCTGCATCAGCTGGACGAAGCCCTGGCCTTCCTCCTTGCCGAGCAGGTTTTCCGGCGGAACCACGACGTTGTCGAAGAACAGCTCGGATGTGTCGGAGGCGTGCAGGCCGATCTTGTCAAGGTTGCGCCCGCGCTTGTAGCCGTCCGCGCCTGCGGTCTCGACCACGATCAGCGAAATGCCCTTGGCACCGACGTCACCGGTGCGGGCGACCACGATGACGAGATCGGCAGCCTGGCCGTTGGTGATGAAGGTTTTCTGGCCGTTGATGACGTAGGAATTGCCCTGCTTCTTTGCCGTGGTCTTGACGGCCTGCAGATCCGAGCCGGTGCCGGGCTCGGTCATGGCGATGGCGCCGACCATCTCGCCCGAGGCCATCTTCGGCAGCCAGCGCTTCTTCTGTTCCTCAGAGCCATAATTGAGGATGTAGTGGGCGACGATGGCGCTGTGCACGGAGACGCCGGTGGTCAGCTCGGGCACCGTGCTTTCGAGGTCGTCCAGGACCGCGGCGTCATAGGCGAAGCTCGCACCCAGGCCGCCATATTCCTCCGGTACGCTGGCCAGCAGCGCGCCCATTTCGCCGAGGCCGCGCCAGGCGAAGCGGTCGACCATCTTTTGCTCGCGCCATTTTTCGGCGTGCGGCGCCAAATCCTTGGCGAGGTATCTCCGGAACTGGTCGCGGAACGTGTCCAGTTCTTCGGTCATCCACGATGATCGGTAATGCATCGGCGCCTCGCTTTCAGACAATCAGGCCGCCACCGGCGACGACCACCTGGCCGCTGATATAATTGGATTCCGGGCTGCAGAACAGATAGACGGCGTCGGCCGCCTCTTCCGGCGTGCCGCCGCGGCCAAGCGGTATCATGCGCGACATCGCCTCCAGCATCTGCGGCTGGACGCCGACCTTGATGTCGCGGCCAGCGACGTCGATGGTCTTCTGCTGCGCCTCGATCGGCTGGGTCAGGCGGGTGTTGATCAGGCCGAACGCGACGCAATTGACGTTGACCTTGTAGCGGCCCCACTCCTTGCACATGGTTCGGGTCAGCCCGATCAGCGAGGCCTTGGCCGAGGAGTAGCTCGCCTGTCCGGCATTGCCGTAGAGGCCGGCGATAGAGGAGATGTTCACGACCTTGCGGAACACCTCGCGGCCCTCCTCGGCCTCCTTCCTGGCGAAGACGCGAATCGGCTCGGCCGCCGCGCGCAGCAGCCGGAACGGCGCGACGAGATGGACGTCGAGCATGGCCTGGAACTGCTCGTCCGTCATCTTCTGGATGGTGGAGTCCCAGGTATAGCCGGCATTGTTGACGATGATGTCGAGCCCGCCGAACTTGTCCAGCGCGGCGCCGACGAAGCGGTCGGCGAAGCCTGTTTCCGCGACGCTGCCGTTGACGGCGACGGCGTCGCCGCCGAGCACCTTGATCTCCGCGGCCACGGCGTCGCCGGGCGCGGCATCGAGGTCATTGACGACGACCCTCGCGCCTTCGCGCGCAAGCTTGAGTGCGATCGCCCGCCCGATGCCGCGGCCCGAGCCGGTGACGAGCGCGACCTTTCCCTGCAGTCTTGCCATTTGGATGCGTTCTCCTGCTGCTACAGCGCGATGACGGCGCTGCCGTCGAGCTTGATCTCGCCGCGATCGTCCCTGGTGGTAAGCGCGAGCCTTGCGCGCCGCGCGCCACATTCGGCGAACAGCTCGGTCACGGTGCCTTCTCAGGTCAGCCTGGCGCCGAGCTGGGTGATGGCGACGAAGCGCGTCGCAAAGGCGCGGAGCTTCGATGGCGGCACTGCATCCGTGAGCGCCTGCCCGAGATAGGCCATCACCAGCATGCCGTGGGCGAACACATCAGGAAATCCTGCCGCCTTGGCGAAGTCGATATCGACGTGGATCGGATTGTGGTCGCCCGATGCGCCGCAATAGAGCGCGAGCGTGTGGCGGGTGATCGGCGGAAAGACCTTGTGCACGATGCGGTCGCCGGCCTTGATGTCTGCGACTGCCATCATGACGCAACCTCGTTGCGGACGACGATGGTGCGCGCGGTATCGGCGACATGCACGCCGTCCTGGTTGGTCACCTCGCACCGGATGCCGATCAGCGTCATCGCGCCACCTTTCTTCTCCATCACGCTGGTCACGCTCGGCCGAAACGTCAGGGTGTCGCCGACCAGAACCGGCGCGTGATAGATGAAGCTCTGCTCGCCGTGCAGCACACGGGCGATATCGATGTCCAGCGCGGTGAACATTTCAAAGGGATCGTCGGCGTCCATCATCTCCAGGCAGAACAGATAGGTCGGCGGCACCGGCGTGCCGGCGAAGCCGGATGGGCGCGCGGCGTCTGCGTCGCGATAAACCGGGTTCTGTTCACCCAGCGTATTGAGGAAGTAGCGAAGACGGCCCGGCTCCACGCGCGCGGTGACGGGCGTGAAGCAGCGCCCTACGGCGGACTGATCGACCATGGCGTGATATCAGTGCCGCTTGTAAAGGGTGACGACGCAGGCGCCGCCGAGGCCGAGATTGTGCTGAAGTGCGACCTTCGCGCCCTCGACCTGCGTGGCACCTGCCGTGCCGCGCAACTGCCGCGTCAGCTCGTAGCACTGTGCAAGCCCGGTGGCGCCGAGCGGATGCCCCTTCGAGAGCAATCCGCCGGACGGATTGGTCACGATCCGGCCGCCATAGGTGTTGTCGCCGTCATTGATGAACTTGCCGGCTTCGCCCTCGCCGCAGAGGCCGAGCGCCTCGTAGGTGATCAGCTCGTTGTGGGCGAAGCAGTCGTGCAGCTCGACGACGTCGAGATCGCCCGGCCCGACGCCGGCGCTTTCATAGACGCGGCTGGCCGCCTCCTTTGCCATGTCGTATCCGACCAGTTGCATCATGTCGCCGGCCTTAAAGGTCGACGGCGTATCGGTGGTCATGGACTGAGCCGCGATCCGTACCTCCTTGCCGATGCCGTGCTTGTCCGCAAACCGTTCGGACACCAGCACGGCCGCGGCGCCGCCGCAGGTCGGCGGGCATGCCATCAGGCGCGTCATCACGCCCGGCCAGATCACCTGGTCGTTCATGACGTCGTCCGCGGTGACCTCCTTGCGGAAGAGCGCGAGCGGATTGTTCCTGGCATGACGGCTTGCCTTGGCGCGCACCTTGGCGAAGGCGTCCAATGGTGTGCCGTACTTCTTCATGTGGCTCAGTCCGGCGCCGCCGAAATAGCGCAGCGCCAGCGGAATGCCGGGAGCGTCGATCAGCTCGTCCGCAGCCGCGTCGAATTCCTCGAATGCGCTCGGGCGATCGGTGTAGACGCTGCCGAGCGCGCCGGGCTTCATCTGCTCGAAGCCCACCGCCAGCACGCAATCCAGCGCGCCGCTCGCGATCATCTGCCGCGCCATGAACAGCGCGGTCGAGCCGGTCGAGCAATTGTTGTTGACGTTGACGATGGGGATGCCGGTCATCCCGACATGGTAGAGCGCGCGCTGCCCGCAGGTGGAATCGCCGTAGACATATCCAACATAGGCCTGCTCGACCTGGTCGTAACCGAGGCCGGCGTCGGCGAGCGCGAGCCTGGTCGCCTCGGTCCCCATCGCGTGATAGGGCGCGCTGGCGCCCGGCTTGGCGAACGGGATCATGCCGACCCCAGCGACGATGACGTCAGACATCGTTCCTCCGATAATTTACCCGTTGGACTTTTTCTTACCTGCGGGTAATATATCGGCCGATATCCTCCGGAGTCAACGCAGTCGAGCATGGATTCAGCGCCGCCCACTCCGCCGTCATCCCCGCCATCGTCCCCATGGCTGCCGTTCGAGAGCCGGCGCCGCGCCCGGGACGAGAAGCGCGAGGCGGTGCTGCGTGCCGCCGTGCAACTGTTCCTGGAGCAGGGCTATCATCGCGTCACGCTCAACGAGGTCGCCGAGCGGCTGAACATCACCAAGCCCGCTCTGTACAATTACTTCCGGGGCAAGGACGAGATCCTGTTCGAATGCTGGTCGATGGGCGCCGAGCTCGTCGACAGCGTCATCACCGAGATCAATGCCGGCAGCGGCTCGGGCCTCGCCAGGCTGCGCAAGCTGGTCCACGCCTATGCCGCGCTGATGGCGACCGATTTCGGCGCGAGCCTGGTGCGCTTCGACCTGCGCGACCTGACCGAGCGGAACGCAGCTATCGCGCGCGCGGCCAAGAAGCGGATCGATGCCACGTTCCGGGACTATATCGCCGCAGGCATGGCCGACGGTTCGATCAAGGCTTGCGATCCCAAGCTTGCGGCGTTCGCGATCGCGGGCTCGCTCAACTGGATCGGCCACTGGTATCGCCGGGACGGCGGATTGTCGCCAGCCGCGATCGCCGACGAGTTCACGGCTCGGCTGACCGAAGGCCTGGCGGCTGTCGGCCCGCAACACACGATAAAGAAGACGCCGGGGGCGCCGCGACGGCGCAACCCTAGACGCAAGACAACAGGGAAGAAGCGTACAGGAGAAGGAACGCGATGAACATCACGCACGGCCTGCGGCGCGCGCTGCAGATCAATCCGAACGGGCTCGCCACCGTCTATGGCCAGCGGCGCCGCAACTGGGGCGACGTCGGCGGACGCGTCGCCAGGCTGGCCGGTGGCCTGCGCACGCGCGGCCTCAAGGACGGCGATCGCGTCGCCGTGCTGTCCTTCAACTCCGACCGCTATCTCGAGCTCTATCTGGCGACGGGCTGGGCCGGCGGCGTGATCGTGCCGCTCAACATCCGCTGGAGCGCGCTGGAAAACGAGGATGCGCTGCGCGACTGCAGGGCCTCCGTTTTGCTGGTGGACAAAGCGTTTGCGCAAATCGGCGCGCAGCTCGCCGGCGCCATTCCTGGGCTGAAGCTGATCTATGCCGACGACGGCGAGGTGCCGGCGGGGATGGAGAACTACGAGGACCTGGTCGCGGGCAGCACGCCCGTTGCCGACGCAATGCGCAACGGCGGCGATCTCGCCGGCATCTTCTACACCGGCGGCACCACCGGACGTTCCAAGGGCGTGATGCTCAGCCACCAGAATCTGATGGCCAATGCGCTTAACGCCCTCGGCGAAGGGCTGTTTCCGGCGAGCACGACCTATCTGCATGCCGCCCCGATGTTTCACCTCGCCAACGGGGCGGCGATGTATTCCCTGCTGCTCTCCGGCGGCTCCAACGTGATCGTTCAGGGCTTCACGCCCGAAGGCGTCATGGCCGCGATGCAGAACGAGCGCGTCACCGACGTGCTGCTGGTGCCCACGATGATCCAGATGCTGGTCGATCACCCCGCGATCGCAAACTACGACCTGTCGTCGCTCAAGCACATCATCTATGGGGCGTCGCCGATCAGCGAGGCGGTGCTCGACCGCGCCGCGCGGGCACTGCCGCATGTGCGCTTCACGCAGGCCTATGGCATGACCGAACTGTCGCCGATCGCGACGCTGCTGCACTCCGACGAGCATATCGGGGAGGGGCGCAGCAAGGGGCGTCATCGCGGCGCCGGCCGCGCCACGCTCGGCTGCGAGGTGCGGATCGTCGACGAGAACGATCAGCCGGTACCGACAGGCGCGGTCGGTGAGATCGTGGTGCGCGGCGACACGGTGATGATGGGCTATTGGGAACGTCCGGAAGAGACCGCGCGCGCCGTCGTCGATGGCTGGATGCACACCGGCGATGGCGGCTACATGGACCAGGACGGGTTCATCTACGTCGTCGATCGCGTCAAGGACATGATCATCTCGGGCGGCGAGAATGTGTACTCGGTCGAGGTGGAGAACGCGCTGGCGCAGCATCCGTCGGTGCTGCAATGCGCGGTGATCGGAGTTCCCAACGAGCAATGGGGAGAGCAGGTCCATGCCGTCGTGGTCAAGCGCGGCGGCGCGGAGGTTTCGCCCGGCGAGCTGATCGAGTTCACGAAGACGTTGATTGCCGGCTACAAATGTCCGCGAAGCATCGATATCACCGAGACGCCGCTGCCGCTGTCCGGCGCCGGCAAGGTGCTGAAACGCGAGCTCCGCAGGCCGTTCTGGGAAGGCCGGGACCGGCGGGTGAGCTAAGGGCCTCCGCTCGCGCGGGCCGCACACATCGCGAGCAGGTGCGAGGTCTCCTGTTTTCAGATCGCGCTCGGGCAGGTACCATCGAGGGAATTCATCGGGAACATTCAGTCTTGGTCGAGACGCGCGAACTCAAGCTCGACATCGAACGCATCGGTACGGTCTCGGCGCTCCTGACGCGGCCGGACCATGCACGCGCCTGCTACGTGCTGGCGCACGGTGCCGGCGCCGACATGCGGCATTCATTCATGGAGAAGGTCGCAGCCGGTCTCGCCGATCGCGGCATTGCGACGTTCCGCTTCAACTTCCCCTATATGGAAAAGAAGCAGGGGCGTCCCGACCAGCCCGCGGTCGCGCACGCCGCCATCCGCGCGGCGGCGGCGGAGGCGGCGCGACTTTGTCCGGGGGTGACGCTGGTTGCCGGCGGCAAGTCGTTCGGCGGACGCATGACCTCGCAGGCGCAGTCGAAGGCGCCGCTGCCGGACGTGAAAGGGCTCGCCTTTCTCGGTTTCCCCCTGCATGCCGCCAAGAAGCCGTCATCCGAGCGGGCCGAGCATATCGCCGGCATCGCGATCCCCATGCTGTTCCTCCAGGGAACGCGCGACGAGCTTGCCGATCTCGGCCATCTCAAGCCGGTCATCGCGTCACTCGGCCCAAAGGCGACGCTCCACGAGGTCGAAGGCGGCGATCACTCGTTCGCGGTGCTTAAAAAATCCGGCCGCAGCCACGAAGAGGCGCTCACCGAGGTGCTCGATACGCTTGCGGCGTGGATCGACGATCTCGCCTGAACCTCACGCCGCATACAACCCCTTGTCCCGCGCCTTCTGGATCGCGAGCGCCGCGATCAGGTCGAGCGTCGGTGTCGACAGGCCGGCGGTGCGCGCGAAGGCGGCAGGCGCTTTCACCAGCACGTCGATCTCCATGGCGCGGCCGAGCTCGTAATCCTGCAGCAGCGACGGCTTGTGGTTGGGGGCGGGGCCGCTGCGCGTCACACGCTTGACCTCGGGGATGAAATGCTGGGCAATGTCATTGGCCTCGTTCAGCATGCGCGGAATGACCTCGGCGAACGCCGGGTCGTCGCGCACGCCGCGCGCGGTCTGCCCGGTCAGCAGGCACAACACCGACAGTGACATGTTGATCAGCAGCTTCGACCAGATCGCCTCGCGGATCTCGGCGACCGGCGGAGACTCCAGCCGCGCGTCGTTGAACACGTTGCGCAGCTTGGTGATGCGCTCGCTATTGCGGTCGTCGCATTCGCCGATCAGCAAGCGGTTGCGATCCGGCGTCAGGTTCTGCACCACGCCGGGTGCGGTCACCTCGTTGGAGGAGAAAACGACGCCGCCGATGATCCGCTCCTTCGGAATGCAGGCGCGCAAACGTCCGCCGGGGTCGAGGAAGGACACGTCCGGCGGTGTCGGGTGCCGCGGCGGCAGGCCGATCCCGTACCACCAGGGAATACCGTTCTGGGCAAAGACGATCGCGGTGTCGTCCTGAAGCAGCGGCTTGAGGCTGGCGACCAGTCCCGTCAGCGCGGTCGCCTTCAGCGTCGAGATCACCACGTCCTGCGGGCCGAGCTGGGCCGGATCGCCCGAGGCGTTCATCTTGGCGGAGACCTCGGAATCGCCGACGCGCAGTTTGAGGCCATTGGCCCGGACCGCCTCCAGATGCGCCCCCCGCATCACGCATGAAACGTCATGACCGGCGCGCGCGAGCCGGACCGCGATGTGGCTGCCGACGGCGCCCGCGCCGAAAATGCAGATACGCATGATGATTCCCTGGTCCGAAACTGTCGCCCGGCGCCACCATGACACAAGCCGCCATGCGATGGGCGCGACCGCCCCACGCTGGAAAGATATGGATCGGGATGCGTTGCCTCGGCCATAGTGCAGGGCAAACAATGACCGGAGGGATCGCCGATGACTGCCAGCCCCGTGCTGTGGACCCTTGACGAGCGAGGGGTTGCAACCGTCACCTTGAACCGGCCGGAGGTCAACAACGCCTATGACGGCGCGCTGATCGCGGGTGTGCTTGCGGCGATGGACGATCTCGGCAAGAAGCCCAATTTGCGCGTCGTCGTGCTCAAGGGCAACGGCAAGCACTTTCAGGCCGGTGCCGACCTGAAATGGATCAACGGCGTGCGGCCGCAATCGGCCGAGGTTAACGAGGCGGCCTCGCGCGCGACCTTCGAGGCGGTGCAACGGCTCAACACCCTGCCGATCCCGACGGTCGCTTTGGTGCAGGGCGGCTGCTTCGGTGGCGGCACCGGTGTGATCGCAGGCTGCGATGTCGTGATCGCCGCGGACAACGCCCTGTTCTCGATCACCGAGGTGCGCTGGGGCCTGACGGCCGCGATCATCATCCCGCAGCTTTGCGATGCCATCGGCGTGCGCCAGGTCCGCCGCTACGCACTGACCGGTGAACGTTTCGGTGCCGAGGACGCCCGCCGCATCGGCCTGGTCCATGAGGTGGTGCCGCTCGCCGATCTCGAAGCCGCCGGCGCCAAGGTGGTCGAGCAACTGCTCGCCAACGGGCCGGAGGCGATGGCTGAAACCAAGCGCCTCGCGCTGGAGAGCTCGTTCGGCGGCATGGCGGTGGACGATGCCGCCTACACGCGGCTCGTCCAGCTGCATTCGCTCAAGCGCCAAAGCGCGGAAGCGGCGGAGGGTCTGGCCTCGTTTGCGGAAAAGCGGGCGGGGAACTGGGGCGGCGGGAAACGCTGAACGTCGACAGCCGCGGCAGAATGTCGATGCTGCGATAGACTACGTCGTCGTCTTGTCGCATCTGGCCGAGGCGAGCCGGGCGAATCCAGCCTTGGGCGAGCAAGAGATTTGGGAAGAAACGCGCCATGCGGACCACGACGATCGAAGAACCGGCGCGTCACGTGCCGCTCTATGGCGAATACGAAGTCGTCGTGCTCGGCGGCGGCCCGGCCGGGATCGTCGCGGCGGCCTCAGCGGCGCGCGCGGGACGAAAGACCCTTCTGATCGAGCGCTACGGCTTTCTCGGCGGCATGGGCACCGCTGCAGGTGTCACAAACTTTTGCGGCCTGCATGGCAATGTCCATGGCGAGCATCGTCGCCTCGTGCAGGGCATGGCGTCCGAGTTACTGGCGCGGATCGATCGGCTCAACGGCCTGAACGCGCCGCATCTGATCCTCGGCAAGGTCTTTGCGCAGGCCTACGATACCGCGGCCTACAAGATCGCGGCGGATCAACTGCTGGCGAGCCACAAGGTGCACATTCTCTTCCACGCGCTCGGCGCAGGCGTGGTGATGGGCAAGAACAACCGCATCGACGCGCTGATGGTGGAGACCAAGGCCGGACGGCAGGCGGTGCGATCAGAGATATTCATCGATTGCTCCGGCGACGGCGATCTCGCCGTCTGGGCCGGTGCGCCGTTCGACATCGGCGATGCGCACGGCCATCCGATGTATCCCTCGATGATGCTCCGTCTCAATGGCATCGACCCCGACAAGGCCGGCGATGCCTGGCGCACCATCCCGCAATTGATGGAAAAGGCGCTTGCCGCCGGCACCTACACATTCCCGCGCAAGAGCGCGATCGTAAGGCCGCAGAAATCCGGCATCGAATGGCGGGTGAACTTCACGCAAGTGGCGCGCGAGGACGGCCACGCCATCAACGGCGTCGAGCCCGACGATCTCACCCGCGGCGAGATCGAGGGCCGCAAGCAGGCGCTCGCCGCCTTCGAATTCCTGCGCACCGTACCGGGGTTTGAAAAATCCTACATCGTCGATTTGCCGCCGCAGCTCGGCATTCGCGAGACCCGCCGCATCAAGGGCGGCTACCAGCTCAGCGGCGAGGACGTACTCGGCTGCGCCTCCTTCGAGGACTCCATCGGCGTCAATGGCTGGCCGATCGAGGCTCACGTTCCCGGCGACGTCGTCTTCACCTTCCCGCCGATCCCGGAATCGCGCGGCTATAACGAGCTGCCGTACCGGATGCTGGTGCCCGAAGGTGTCGACAATCTGCTGGTCGCCGGCCGCTGCGCCTCGATGACCCACGAGGGCCAGTCCGCGGCGCGGGTCTCGGGGGCCTGCTTTGCGATGGGCGAGGCGGCCGGTTCCGCCGCTGCATTGGCGCTCTCCGGAAACCGGATTCCACGCGACATCCCCATTGAAAAGTTGCAGGAAACGTTGAAACAACAGGGTGTCTTCATCGGACGGGACCAGCCGGTACCCGAAGGCATGTAAACGAACAGCAAGATAACCGACGGCGGAGGAAGCAGGATGATCGGAATTGCGCGGTTCGCGGCAGCCAGTCTTTTGGCGATCATGGCGATGGGGGCAGCCCACGCCGAGGATGCGCTGAAGGCCAGGATCGGCGTGCTCCGTCTGTCCTCCTCCGCGCCGGTCTTCATCGCGCAGGACAAGGGCTACTTTCGCGAAGCCGGCCTCGAGGTCGAGCTGAAATTCTTTGACGCGGCACAGCCGATCGCAGTCGCCACCACGTCGGGCGACGTCGATTTCGGCATCACCGCCTTTACCGCCGGTCTCTACAATCTCGCCGGCAAGGGCACACTGAAGGTGATCGGCGGCATGAGCCGCGAGAAGGCCGGTTATCCCCTGATCGGATATTTCGCCAGCAACAATGCCTACGCGGCCGGATTGAAGACGCCGAAGGACCTCGCGGGCAAACGCGTGGCGATGACGCAGGTCGGCTCCTCCTTCCACTATTCGCTCGGCCTGCTCGCCGACAAATACGGCTTCAAGCTCGCGGACGTGAAGATCGTGCCGCTGCAATCGCTGTCCAATGCCGCCGCCGCGCTGAAGGGCGAGACAGTCGATGCGGCGCTGCTGCCGATCTCGACGGCGCGAAAGCTCACCGACGAAGGCGGCGCGAAGTTCCTGGGTTGGGTCGGCGACGAAACGCCGTGGCAGCTGGGTGCGGTGTTTGCCTCGCCGAAGACGCTGACCAACAAGGCGCTGGTGACGAAGCTGCTCGGCGTCTTGGCCAAGGCGGACCGAGAATATCACGACGTGATCCTCGCCGCGATGAAGGACGGTGTCGCGCCGATCAACGAGCAGACAAAGCCGCTGCTGGAGATCATCGCGAAGTACACCAACCTCCCGGTCGAGCAGGTGGTCGGCAATTGCGCCTATATCGATCCCGACGGCAAGCTGGACGTGAAGAACGTCGACAACCAGATCAAATGGCTGCAGGAGCAGGGCTTCGTCGACAAGGGCTTTGACGCGAACGCGATCATCGCGAAGGACTACGTGAAGGCGGATTGAGAGTAGAACGCAGACGATGGACCTGATCGCGAGCCACATCTCCCACCGCTTCGGCGATCTTGCCGTGCTCGACGACGTCTCCTTCACGGTCGGCGCCGGCGAGGTGGTGGCGATCGTCGGGCCCTCGGGCTGCGGCAAGAGCACGCTGCTGTCGATCCTCGGTGGCCTGCTGCAGCCGACATCGGGCGCGCCCGAACTGCGCGGCGCGCCGCAGGCGGACAGCCTCAACCCGCTGACCTTTGTGTTCCAGGATTTCGCGCTGCTGCCCTGGGCGAGCATCGAGGAGAACGTCGAATTCCCGCTGCTGCACACCCAGCTCTCGGCCACGCAGCGCCGCGCGTTGGTCGACGATGCCTTGCGCCGCACGGGCTTGACCGATTTCCGCAAAACCTATCCCAAGCAGCTCTCCGGCGGCATGCGCCAGCGCGTCGGCATCTCGCGCGCGCTCGCGGTGAAGCCCGCGATCCTGCTGATGGATGAGCCGCTGTCGGCGCTGGACTCGCAGACCCGCGAATTGCTGATGGAGGATTTCGTCCGCCTGCTCGCCGACGGTGGGATGGGCGCGGTCTATGTCACGCATAATCTCGAAGAGGCGGCGCGGCTGGCCGACCGCATCGTGGTGCTGTCGCGGCGACCCGGGCGCATTCGCGAGGTGGTGACCGTTCCGATGACGCGCAGCGAGCGCGGCGAAGCTGCGGCGCGCGAAAAGTTGCTGGCGTTGCAGACCCAGATCTGGTCGCTGATCCGCAACGAGGCGATCGATGCCGAGCGCGAGGTCCAGCATGCTTGATCGCGCGGCGACTAAGATTGCGAAGGGCGAGGTGACGCGGCGCGTGCGGTTTCGCGGCGCCGGCTTCGTGCCCGCGAGCAGTCGCTATGGCGGCTGGATCGCGCTCGCTCTGGTCATCGCGATCTGGCAAGCGGCTGGCAGCATCGGTCTCGTCAATGCGCTATTTCTGCCGACGCCCGCTGCAATCGTCCGCGCGATCTATCGGCTCGCGATCTCAGGTGCGCTCTGGCAGCATCTCTCGGCATCGCTGCTGCGCATCGGCGTCGGCTGGCTGCTCGGGACGGCCGCCGGCGTCGTCGTCGGCTTCGCCATCGGCCTGTCGCGGATGGCGCGGAGTGTCGGCATTACCTTCATCTCGGCGCTGTTCCCGATCCCGAAGATCGCACTGCTGCCGCTCCTGATCCTCTGGCTCGGCATCGGCGAAGAGCCGAAGATCGCGACCATCGCGCTCGGGGTGTTCTTCTCGACCGCGATCTCGGTCTATAGCGGCGTCGACGCTGTGCCGCGCAATCTCATCCGCATGGCGCAGAGTTTCAACGTTCCGTTCGCCACCATCGTTCGCAGGGTGATCTGGCCCGGCGCGCTGCCTGCGATTCTCGCCGGCTTCCGCATTACCGCATCCGTCGCGCTGCTGCTCGTCGTCAGCGCCGAGATGATCGGCGCGCAATACGGCATCGGCGCCTTCGTGCTGCAGGCCGGCAATCTGATGCAGACCGATCAGCTGCTCGCAGGCGTGGTGATCCTGTCGGTGTTCGGGCTGGCGGTGGGGAAGGTGATCGGCTGGCTGGAGACGCGGTTGCTGCACTGGCGGTAGCCGTGTCCCGGGTCGTCATGCCCGGGCTTGTCCCGCCTGCGCGGCCGAGGCCGCTTCGGCGCGGCGAAGGCCCGGGCATCCACGTTCTTGTATCGGACGTGAGGCGTGGATGGCCGGGTCAAGCCCGGCCTTGACGAACGATAGACCGGTGGCCCGTTACGCGTTGCCGCGATCCTCGCGAAAAAGATCCAGCTTCTGCTGCACGGGCCGATCCGAGAAGCTGAACAGCACGGCGTCCTCATCCGCCTCATGCGTGACCCAGTGCCAGCTCGGCACCACGAACAGATCACGCGGACCCCATTCGAAAACGGCGTCGCCGATGCGGCTGCGGCCCTTACCCTCGATCGGACAGAACACGGTGGCGTCGGTCGAGCGATAGCGCGCGGTCTTGAATCCTTTCGGCAGCAGCTGGATGAACGTGCCGATGGTCGGCATCGCAAAATCGCCGGTCTCGGGATTGCTGAACTTCAGCTTCAACCCGTGGCAGGCATCCCAGTCCTGGCTCGTGCGGGCCTTCTCCAGCGCTTCGCGGGTGTAGGCATAGGGATAGCTGAAGATCGGCGAGGTCTTCGAACTGCGCTTGACGTCGATCGGCAGCAGATTGTGGCCGTAGCGCGCAAAGCTGTCGCCGACGGGCTTCGTGATCTTCTGCTGGTCTTCCTTTGAGCCTTCCGCGAACGAGCAGTCGAAGAACTGCACCAGGGGAATGTCAAGGCCGTCGAGCCAGAACATCGGCTGATCGGTCTCGTTGGAGTGATCGTGCCAGGTCATCGACGGCGTGATGATGAAATCGCCTTGCTCCATCGCGGTGCGCTCGCCGTCCACGGCGGTGTGGGCGCCTTTGCCTTCCAGCACGAAGCGCAGCGCCGACTGGCTGTGCCGGTGTGCCGGCGCGACGTCGCCGGGCACCACCATCTGCACGCCGGCATAGAGCGAGGTCGTGATCTTGGACTGGCCGCGCAAGCCGGGATTCTCCAGCACCAGCACGCGCCGCTCGGCTTCCTTGGCGGTGATCAGTCGGCCCGCCTCCGTCATGTAGTCGCGGATGACGTCGAATTTCCAGAGGTGCGGCCGGCAGGCGCTCTTCGGCTCCGGCGTGATCAGATCGCTCATCACCGTCCACAGCGCGGTGAGGTTTTCGCCGTCGATCTTCTTGTAGAAGGCCTCGCGTTCCGGCGTCTTGGTCACGGCTTCCATGGCGGCGCTCCCGTTCATTTTGTTGATTGACAGTATACTGACGATCTAGGTAGCGTCAATGTGACGACAAGAATGTAAGGGAGGGTCCGATGAAGCTGCATGGCTATTTCCGCTCCAGCGCCGCCTATCGGGTGCGGATCGCGCTGAACCTGAAAGGCCTCGGGGCCGAGCATCTGCCGCATCATTTGCGCAAGGGCGAGCAATGTGCGCCCGCCTATCTCGCCATCAATCCGCAAGGCCTCGTGCCCGCGCTGGAGGATGATGCGGGTGTGGTACTGACCCAATCGGTCGCGATCATCGAATGGCTGGACGAGACCCATCCCCATCCGCCGCTGCTGCCGCAGGATCCGCTGCGCCGCGCCAAGGTGAGGGCATTCGCGCTGGCGATCGCCTGCGACACCCATCCGGTGCAGAATTTGAAAGTACTGGCGCGGCTGCGCGAGCTCGGGCTGGCCGAAGACAAGGTCCAGGACTGGGCGGCTTGGGTCAACCGCGAGGGATTGTCGGCCAGCGAGACGCTGATCAAGGACGAGCCCGGGCCGTTCTGCTTCGGTGATGCACCGACGCTCGCCGATCTCTGCCTGGTGCCGCAGCTCGCCAATGCGCGCCGCTTCGGCGTGGATGTCTCGGCTTATCCGCGCCTGCTGCAGGCGGAAGCGGCAGCAAAGGCGCTGCCGGCCTTCGCCGATGCCGCACCGGAGAAGCAGCCCGATGCCGAGTAAGGCTTCTCCTCCCATTACGATCGATGCGGTCTATGCCGCGCCGGGCTATCTGTTCCGGCGCATGCAGCAGATCGCGGTCTCGATCTTCATGGAGGAGTGCAAGGCGTTCGACCTGACCCCGGTGCAATATGCGGCGCTGATCGCGATCCACACCCATCCCGGCATCGACGCGACGCGGCTGTCGGCGGTGATCGCCTTTGACCGCTCCACGCTCGGCAGCGTGATCGAACGTCTCCAGGCCAAGGATTTCGTCGAACGCAAGCCGGCGCCCGAAGACAAGCGAATCAAGCTGCTCTATCTCACCAAGCCCGGCGTCGCGATCCTGCGCGAGATCATCCCCGCGGTCGAACGCGCCCAGGCGCGCATGCTGGAGCCGCTCAAGCCGGCCGATCGCAAGACGCTGATGGGTCTGATGTCGCAGCTCGTCGATCTCAACAACGAGGCCTCGCGGGTCCCGCTGCGTGCGGAAGATGCGCTGGAGCATCTGGGGAAGACGGGGTGAGGGAAGCGAGGAAGGCGCCGCTGTTGCAAGATAGAGGTGTCATTCCCCGCGGAGGCGGAGAATCCATTATGCGGCCAATCATTTGAATCACAACTGTTTCGGAGTACTGGATCGCCGCCTTCGCGGGCGATGACCACAATTGGGTGGCGGGTTGAGTTGCGCCACTCGTCGCGGCGCCTCACATCCGCAGCAACGCCTGCCGATCGATCTTCCCCGTCCCCGTCTTCGGCAACTCGTCGGTGAAGATCACCTCGCGCGGATATTTGTAGGGAAGCAGCTTGCCCTTGACGTAATCCTGCAGCCGCCGCGTCGCTTCGCTCGGGTCGGCGGTGCGATTGTTCATCACCACCACCGCCTTCAACGTCATGCGTCGGTCCGGCAGCTCCGTGGCGAACACCGCGCATTCGCGAATGTCTGGGTGGTCGGCGAGACACAGCTCGACTTCCAGCGGGTAGACCCATTGTCCGGAAATCTTGATGAGATCGTCGGCGCGGCCGCGGAAGAAGTTGAAGCCGTCGGCATCGCGGATGAAGCGGTCGCCGGTGTAGATCCAGCCGCCCTGCCGAATCGTCTCGGCGGATTTGTCGGGCCGGTTCCAGTACAGCGGCGTGTTGGAATCGCCGCGCACCCACAAGATGCCTTCCTCGTTGTCGCCGACCTCGCGTCCGTCCTTGTCGCGTAGCGAGACCTCGTAGCCGGGCACGCGCAGGCCGGCGGCGCCGAGCTTCTTCTGCTCGGGCCTGTTGGAAAGATAGATGTGCAGCACCTCGGTCGAGCCGAGGCCTTCGACGATCTCCAGGCCCGTGAGCGCCTTCCAGCCGTTGAAGACTTCCGCCGACAGCACCTCCGCCGCCGAAAGCGACATGCGCAGCGACGAGAAATCGGTCTTGTCCGCGCCTTCGGCCTTGGTGAGGGACGTGTAGAGCGTCGGCAGGCCGAAGAAGACCGTCGGCTTGTATTGCTCGATCGCCGCGAAGATCGCGGCGGGTTTCGGCTGGCCCGACAGCAGCAGCGTGGCCGCTCCCGCAGTAAACGGGAAGGTGACGGAGTTGCCGAAGCCATAGGCGAAGAAGATCTTCGGCACCGAGAAGCAGATGTCATCGGGCGTCAGCTTCAGCACGTTCTGCGCAAAGGCGAGCTCGCTATAGGCCATGTCGTGCTGGAGGTGCACGATGCCCTTGGGCCGGCCGGTCGAGCCGGACGAGTACATCCAGAACGCCATCTCGTTGCGATGGGTGTCCGCTTCCGCCAGCTCGGCCGGGAATTGCCCGAGCCAGTCCGCCGCCGCAAGCGCGCTCGGCGCGGCGTGATGGCCCGCCTCGCCATTGACGACGATCAGCGTGCGCAGGCGCGTGTCCTTGCAGGCCTCTGCATCGAAGCGGCCACAGAACTCGGCCTCCGTCACGGCGACTTCAGCTCCGGAATCGGCGAGATAGAACTGCAGCAGGTCCGGCGGCGTCAGCGTGTTGATCAGGAGCGGCACGAAGCCGGCCCGCACCGCGCCGAAGAACGCGGCCGGGTAGCACGGCGTGTCGTCGAGGAACAGCAGCACGCGGTCGCCGCGCTTTAGGCCGAGCGATGCAAGGCCGTTGCCCCAGCGGCAAGCCTCGTCGCAAAGCCCGGCATAGGTCCGCGTGCCCGCCGGCCCCATGAGCGCGACCCTGTCGCCCCGGCCTTTGGCGATATTGTCGAACAGCACGCGGCTGGCGTTGTAGAACTCCGGAACGGCAAAGCCGATCTCGCGCGCGCCCTCGCTGTCGGCGGGCACCTGGTCGAAGATCTCGTTGCTCATGCCTCGTTCCCGCCGTTCCTGGCGGCCTCGTAACGCGCCATGAAGGCCGGCGACATGTGGCGCAGGCGTGCATCGTCGATGCGGCCGGAGCGGGTGATGTAGCTATAGGCGAAGTCCATCAGGCCTTGCTGCATGTGCTGGGCAAATTGCTCATACCAGAAGGCGCTGGTGCGCGCCGCGTTGACCAGCTTCTGCACCACCGGCTTGCGCGCGGCCTGGTAGCGATGCAGTGCGGTCGACAGATGCGCATCCGATTCCAGCGCCTTGACCAGCGCGATAGCGTCCTCGATCGCGAGCCGCGTACCCGAGCCGATCGAGAAATGCGCGGAATGCAGGGCGTCGCCGATCAGCACCATGTTCTTGAACGACCAATGCTCGTTCCAGATCCAGGGGAAATTGCGCCAGACCGATTTGTTGGAGACGAGGCAATGGCCGCCGAGCGTGTCCGCGAACACCTCTTCGCAGACGCCCTTGGACTGCTCGACGTCCTTGTAGGCGAAACCATAGGCCTGCCAGGTCGCGTGGTCGCATTCGACCAGGAAGGTGCTCATGGCCGGCGAGTAGCGATAGTGATGGGCGTTGAAGGCGCCGCGATCGGTCTTCACGAAGGTCTGCGACAGCGTGTCGAACCGCTTCGAGGTGCCGTACCAGACGAATTTGTTGGAGGAGTAGGACAGCGAGGTGCCGAAATCACCTTCGAAGCTGCGGCGGACCAGCGAGTTCAGCCCGTCCGCGGCAACGATCAGGTCGTATCCGTGGAGCTGGTCGACCGCCTGAATCTGCGTATCGAAGCGCGGTGTGACGCCGACGTCCAGCGCGCGCTGCTGCAGGAATCGCAGCAGCTCGAGCCGCCCGATCGAGGAGAAGCCGACTCCGTCGATGGCGACGCTGTCGCCGCCGAGGTTCAGCGTGATATTCTCCCAGCTCTCCATGTGCGGCGCAATCGCGTCGACCGTCTCGGGGTCGTCGGCGCGCAGGAACTCCAGCGCCTGGTCGGAGAACACGACGCCAAAGCCCCAGGTCGCGTCGGCCGGGTTCTGTTCGAACAGGTCGACCTGATCCTCGGGATGTCGCTTCTTCCAGAGATAGGCGAAATAGAGCCCACCGGGCCCCCCGCCAATCACGGCGATCCGCACTTTTGCCTCCCTAATTGACAGTATACTTACTATCTAGGGGTAGACTAATGTGCTCCAGCGGCCCGCGCCAGCGGAATTATCGGCCGAGCGCAGGCGCGCCGCAGCTCTTCTTCGGGCGCTCGGGTCGCGCGCGCCCGACGCCATAAGGTCCGAATCATAGCCAAACCGCGCCGGCTTGGCTATTCGCGTGTCAGACGCAGCGCTTCACGTAGACGCCGTTCACCAGCACCCTGGTGCAACGGACCACCGGAACCGGCTTGCGGACCACGACGGCCGCGTTCGGTCCGGCGCAGCCGGCGCGATAGACGCCGCGGGCGCACACCACTGCATTGGCTTCGGTGGCCTCGAACGTCATGGTCGCGGCGAAGGCGAAGAGTGCAGAAGCAACGAGCAGCAATGATCGCATGTTGTCCTCCCGGTGTTGCCGTCGATGAAATCGGATGTCTGCAAAGGATTTGTCGCTGCAGGCGTGCGAAAATTCATGCGCGCAAGCCGCCAGATTTCGATGGAGCTGCGCGGCGCGTCAGCGCACCGTGAACGCCGCCAGCACGTCCCTGCACGCCGGTGACAGCGACGCCGCGTTGCTCGCGAGACACTGCATGATGCGGCCGGCCCCGACCTCGACGCCGGCGCAGATCGTGCGGATATCGGCGCCGCAGGCTGATCGCGCCACGAACAACTCTTCGCGCGGTCGCATTGGGCGCAGCACGAGCGCGGTGGGCGCTGCGGCAGGGGTGGCCGCGGCGCCTGCAGACGGGGCTGCAGTGGCTGCCGCGCCGCCGCCGGTTGCCGCGCTGACAGCGCTTCCGCAGGCCGGCGACACCTTGGCCTTGTTCTTCTCCAGGCATTCCAGCGCAGGCGCGCCGCCCGGCGGCACGCTGGCGCAGACCTTGGGATAATCGCCCCGGCAGGCGCTCTTGATTGCGGCAAGTTGCGCGCTGCTCGGCTGCTTGGGCGCAGCAGCCTTCGGCGCCGGCGCGGCAGCCGGCTTCGCAGCGGGAGCGGATTCAGCCTTCGGTGCGGCGGGTCCAGGCGCCGGCTCAGCCTTGGGAGCGGCCGTCTTGGGGGCCGCTTCCTTGGGGGCGGCTTCGGTCTTCGCCGCGGCGGGAGCGGCTTCAGTCTTCGCAGCCGCCGGCGGCGCGATCGCGCGAACCGCGGTCTGGCATCCCGACGAGAGGCTGGACATGTTCTTCTGCAAGCACTGGAACGCTTCCGTGCCGCCGGGCGTCACGCTTGAGCAGTGCGCCATGAAGTCCGAGCGGCATGCGGACCGGATGGCGCTCTTCTGCGCATCGGTTGGTGCTTGCGCGAACGCTCCTGTTGCAGTTGCGAAGAATGTCGCGGCGAGCAACGCCTTGCGCGTTGAGACTCGTTTCAACGTGTTGAACATCTGAAGAAATTCCTGCCCTGTCGATATCGGTCGATGCTTAATCAAAGTCGCGCAATCGCAATCGCTCGCGAGTGATGCCTCGCGAGCGATATCATTGGCCGCTTCAGCCGCTACCGCAAGTAGATTATGCCGGCGCCGATGCGAGGCGCCGAAATCGTCAGAGCCTGACCATCCGCTTGCCCCGGTTCTCGCCCGCAAGCAAACCGATCAGCGCCTTCGGCGTGTTTTCAAGGCCGTCGATGATGTCTTCCTGCACCTTCAATCTGCCGGATTTGACCCAGGCCTGGAGATCGGCCAGTGCGCGCTGGCTCTCCTTCATGTAGTCCATCACGATGAAGCCCTGCATGACGAGCCGCTTTACCACGATCAGGCCCGGCACGCCGCGCGGTCCGTGCGCGGCAGGCACGCCGTCATATTGCGAGATCGCGCCGCAGCAGGCGATGCGCCCATAATTGTTCATCTGCGGCAGGCAGGCTTCGAGAATGTCGCCGCCGACATTGTCGAAATAGACGTCGATGCCTTTTGGCGCCGCGGCGCGCAGCGCCTTGAAGACCGCGCCGTCCTTGTAGTCGACGGCGGCGTCGAAGCCGAGCTCGGAGGTCAGCCAGCTGCACTTGTCCGCGCCGCCGGCGATGCCGACCACGCGGCATCCTTTGATCTTTGCGATCTGCCCGACGATCGATCCGACCGAACCGGCGGCCGCGGACACCACGACCGTCTCGCCGTCTTTCGGCTTGCCGATCTCCAGCAGACCGAAATAGGCGGTGAGGCCGGCGATGCCGAACACGCTGAGCAAATGTGTCATCGGTTCGAGCTTCGGCATTTTGGTGAGATGCTTTGCCGGCACCGCGGCCAATTCCTGCCAGCCGGTGTCACCGAACACGATGTCGCCCGCCGCAAACCCTTCGGCCTTCGAGCTGACGACCTCGGCAATGGCGCCTCCGGCCATCACGCTGTTCGCTTCGACGGCGGAGCGATAGGTCGCGCCGTGCATCCAGGCGCGGTTGGCGGCGTCGAGCGAAATGTATCGCACGCGCAGCAGGACTTCGCCGTCCTTCGGCGCCGGCACTGCGCCTTCCACCATCTTGAAATGTTCGGGGCCAAGCTTGCCGCTGGGTTTTTCGACCAGCAAAATCTGGCGATTGACGTTGCCGCTCATGGCGTTCCCTTTTGATTGTTTTGACGATTATTGAAGCAGCTGCCGCAAACAAAACGTGCAAGCCGCATGCGTTGTGCGCTGCGCGAAGGCTAGAGCGCAGCGTTCCATTTCACAATGGGAACATCCTGAAAACACGGTCACACGCAAAGCGTGTTGCGTCGCTGTGCCATCTGCGACATCATGAAGCGCCGGTGTACGTGGGGGTAAGCGATGTCGAACAGGTTTACGCAATACATTCTGGCGGCGATGGTGCTTGGCATCGTCATGGGGACGGCGATCTACAACTTCCTGCCGGATACCCGCGGCGAGTGGGCCTCTGCCATCAACCTTATCGCCATGATGTTCCTGCGCCTGATCAAGATGATCATCGCGCCGCTGGTGTTCGCGACCCTGGTCGGCGGCATTGCCCATATGGGATCGGGCTCCAAGCTCGGCCGCATCTTCGCCAAGACCATGGGCTGGTTCATCAGCGCCTCCTTCATCTCGCTGCTGCTGGGCCTCATCATGGTCAATCTGCTGCAGCCCGGCGCGAACTTCCCCGGCACGCTGCCTGCGGCGGGCCAGTCGACCGGCCTGCCGGTGTCGGCCTTCTCGATCGAGAAATTCCTCACCCACCTGATTCCGACCTCGATCGCAGATGCGATGGCGCAGAACGAGATCCTGCAGATCGTGATCTTCGCGGTGTTCTTCTCGGTGGCGATGGGATCGATGCCCGAGCGCTCCAAGCCGATCCTCGCGATGATCGACGATATCGGCCACATCATGCTGAAGGTGACGAGCTACGTGATGCTGTTCGCCCCGCTCGCGGTCTGGGCCGCCATCACCGCGACGGTGGCCAAGAACGGCCTCGCCGTGCTCTGGAAGCTCGTCGTCTTCATGGGCGGCTTCTATCTCTCGCTGATGATCCTGTGGGCCATCCTGATCATCGTCGGCTTCATCGTGATCGGGCCGCGCTACAGCCATCTGCTGAAGCTGGTCCGCGAACCCCTGATGATCGCGTTCTCGACCGCGAGCTCGGAGGCGGCCTATCCGAAGACGCTGGAGGCGCTCAACCGCTTTGGTGCCTCCTCGCGGATCTCCAGCTTCGTGCTGCCGCTCGGCTATTCCTTCAACCTCGACGGCACCATGATGTACTGCACGTTCGCGGCAGTCTTCATCGCGCAGAGCTACCACATCGACATGCCGCTCGGCACCCAGCTCGCGATGCTGGCGACCCTGATGATCACCTCGAAGGGCGTCGCCGGCGTGCCGCGCGCCTCGCTCGTGGTGATCGCTTCGACGCTGGCGCAATTCAACATCCCCGAGGCGGGTCTGTTGATGATCATGGGCATCGACACCTTCCTCGACATGGGCCGCAGCGCCACCAACGTGATCGGCAACACGCTGGCGACGTCCGTCGTGGCCAAGTGGGAAGGCGAACTCGGGCCGGAGCATGCCATGGGACCCGGCGACGCCGTGCCTGACGACATGATTCCCGGCGAGGTCCCCGCGATGGCCGGCCATGGGTAGGAGCCAACCATGGGCCAGATCTCGGAGAGGTCTCTGACCTCAGGCGGCCTGCTACTTGCGGCATCGTTGCTCGCGACCTCTTTGTTCGCGGCCTCGGCCTTCGCGCAGACGGCTGGCGAAGGGCTCAGCCCGACGCTGGCGGCCGTCAAGAAGGCGCACACCGTGCGGCTCGGCTATCGCGAGAGCTCGCCGCCGTTCTCATTCCTCGACCAGTCGAGCCGCCCGATCGGCTACAGCCTCGAGCTCTGCGAGGCCATCGTCGAGGAGATCGGCGTCGAGGTCGATGATCCCAACCTGAAGATCGACTACGTCAAGGTCACCTCGGACGACCGCATCGATGCCGTGCTCCAGAACAAGATCGACCTGGAATGCGGCTCGACCACGGCCAATGCCGAGCGCGGCAAGCGCGTCGCGTTCTCGCCGCTGATGTTCGTCGCCGGCACCAAGCTGATGGTGCCGAAGGCGTCCAGCGTTCAGTCGCTGACCGATCTGAAGGGCAAGACCATCGTGGTGACGAAGGGCACCACGAACGAGCAGGCGATCCAGGCGGCGGAGAAGAAGTTCACGCTGGGCCTCAACATCGTCACCTCTCCCGACCACGAGCAATCCTATCAGATGCTCTCCGACGGCAAGGCCGATGTGTTCGCGACCGACGACATCCTGCTCTTCGGCCTGATCGCGCGCCACAAGGCGCAGGACAAGTTTCGCGTCACCGGCGATTATTTGTCCTACGACCCCTACGGCATCATGTTCAGAAAGGGCGAGCCGCAGCTCGCGGCCGTGGTCGAGCGCGCCTTTCGCAAGCTCGGCTCCAACCGTGATCTCGTCCCGCTCTACAACAAATGGTTCACCGCACGGCTTCCGACCGGCGAACGTCTGAACGTGCCGATCTCGCCACAGCTGGAAGAGGCGTTTAAGGCGATGGACGATTCGGCGGGGGCGAATAATTGACGGGCGGACTTGCCGCGCCCTCTCCCTTCATGGAGAGGGCGTTTCGCGCCGCCGTCTCCCACAAGGGGGGGCGAAGATTGGCACCGGGCACTTGGCTTCAACCCTCTCGAAAAACCCGGTCGAGCGCCGCGTCATACGCCGCCTGCACCAGCTCCGGATACAGCTTCCCCAGCGCCTCCATCATCACGCCGGAATTGATCTCGAGCACGCGCCACGCGCCATCCACGCGCACCACGTCGATCGACGCAAAGGCGATGCCGACGGCGCGCGCGGCATCGATCGCGAGCTTGACGCAGGCCGTGCGAACCTCGCCGTCCTCCAGCAGCACCGGCTTGGCGCCGGCATCGAGATTATGTCGCCAATCCGCTCCCCGCTGCTTGCTGTAGGCGACGAGGGGCCGCTCATCGAGCAGCACCACGCGGACCTCCTCCTCGATCGCGACATAGGGCGAGATCACGAGCCCTGTGCTCATCGAAAACACCTCGCCGGCTGCGTGGTCGAGCTCCGCCTCGGTCGTCACCTTGAACACCAAGCGCCCCGACGTTCCCTCGTTGGGCTTCACCACCACGCCTTCAGGATGGTCGTGAAGAAGCCGCGTCATCGCCTGACGCCAGCCGGCGCCAACGACGTTCTCGCCCAGCTTGGGGTTGAGGAAGAGATGATGCGACATACCGGGCACGCCCGTTAGCGCCAGCGCCTCGGATGTCGCCGATTTGTCGTTGGCGAGGCGGTGGGCAATGGCGCTGTTGAGGCCGATGTCGTAGCCGAAGGCAAAGCGCCGCTCGTCGCCCCGGCGCATGGCGATCAGCCAGCCATCGGCGCGGACGTCCACGGCGATGCCGTGCTTCGCGGCATAGCGCCTGACCGCCTGGACGAAGATCCGCTCGTCGCTGGTCGCCATGTGTTTCTCGTGTGTCAGGCGTTCCTGGCGCCAAAAGCCGCAAAAATGCGGGAACGGCACCAAAACGGGATGAAAGTCAGAGCTATTCTTAATGAAATTCTCGCGAGCGCGAGGGAAATTAAGTGCTGCATTGGACCGTCGCAGGGCAAAGAAATTGCACGCCTCGCGCGCCCGGCAGCAGATTCATTAACAATATGGCCAATTCCGCCGCAAATGCCGGTTTGACCGGCATCAATTGCCTGGGGAACGAGGTTGATTATTGGTCTCAATGGCGTAGATCACACACGCGAAATCCTCCGCCATGGCAATGGTGTCCGCCCCGTTTCAGGGCCGGGCAACGCTTTTGCCTTAAAACCGCAATTATTCGGAATATCGAAAATCATGAGCGCGTTTTACCGAGAGAAGGTTCTTTCCGTCCAGCACTGGACCGACACGCTGTTCAGCTTCCGTGCCACGCGCGATACCGGTTTCCGTTTCCAGAACGGTCAGTTCGCGATGATCGGCCTCGAGATCGACGGCCGTCCGCTGCTGCGCGCTTACAGCATGGCGAGCGCCAACCACGAGGAAGAGCTCGAGTTCTTCTCGATCAAGGTTCAGGACGGCCCGCTGACCTCGCGCCTGCAGAAGATCAAGGAAGGCGACACCATCTTGGTCGGCCGCAAGGCGACCGGCACGCTGGTCACCGACAATCTCCTTCCCGGCAAGCGGCTGATGCTGCTCTCGACCGGAACCGGCCTCGCGCCGTTCGCGAGCCTGATCAAGGACCCCGAGGTCTATGACCAGTTCGAATCGATCGTTCTGGTGCACGGCTGCCGCCAGGTGTCCGAGCTCGCCTATGGCGAGAAGCTGGTCGCCTCGCTGCGCGAAGACGAACTGTTCGGCGAACTGCTCGCCGACAAGCTGATCTACTATCCGACCGTGACCCGCGAGCCTTTCAGGAATCGCGGCCGTATCACCGACCTGATCAACTCCGAGCAGATCTTCAACGATATCGGGCAGGGCCCGCTGAACATCGAGACCGACCGGGTCATGATGTGCGGCAGCCCCGCGATGCTCGAAGAGCTGAAGGTGATGTTCGAAGGGCGCGACTTCATCGAAGGCAGCGGCAACAAGCCCGGCCATTTCGTAATCGAGAAGGCGTTCGTCGAGCGGTAAGGCCCCAGCCACGCTCTCTTGCCCCGGACGGAGTGCAGAGCCGGGGCCCATCTCACCATCGTATGCTGTTGCATTTTGGATCCCGGGCGCTTGTCCGGGACAAAGTTAGTTTGCGTCCATGCAGGCGGCATAATTCGGCCCCCTGCTGCACTGCAAAAGCCTATCCTCTCGGCTGATTGATTTATCCCGGCCGAATTCGCTAGCCTGAAACAAGGGCCGCGTCATATCCGTATGACAGGCGAGGGCGTATCGTACCGCCTCATGCTGGCGAGAGGATGGGAATCGTGGCCGACGACACCAAGACGCAGGACTCCTCCCAACACGCGTCCCACAAGCGCGTGGCGCTGGCGGAGGAGGGGATCATGGAGACCCTGCTGCTGCCGTTCTCGCCGCGCTTCATCGTCCTGACGATCTGCGCGGTCGTCACCGCGCTCCTGATCGGCATCGGCATCGCCGACCGCAAGATCTTCGACATCCTGCTGGTCCCGATCCTGATCTTCGGCGCGCTGACGCTGCTCGGCGTCCGCGATCTCTTGCAGAAGAGCCACGCGGTGCTGCGCAACTATCCGATTTCGGCGCATATCCGCTTCCTGCTCGAAGAGATCCGACCGGAGATGCGGCAGTATTTCTTCGAGAGCGAGAAGGACGGCATGCCGTTCTCGCGCGACACCCGCGCGGTGGTCTATCAGCGCGCCAAGATGGAGCTCGACAAGCGTCCGTTCGGCACCCAGGAGGACGTCTACCGCGAGGGCTACGAGTGGATGCATCACTCGGTATCGCCGAAGACGCATGCCGAAGAGAAATTCCGCATCACCATCGGCGGCCCAGATTGCAGCAAGCCCTATTCGGCCTCTGTGTTCAACATTTCCGCGATGAGCTTTGGCGCGCTGAGCCCCAACGCGGTGCGCGCGCTCAATGCCGGTGCCAAAAAGGGCGGCTTCGCGCACGACACCGGCGAGGGCGGCGTCAGCCCCTATCACCGCGAGATGGGCGGCGACATCATCTGGGAAATCGGCTCCGGCTATTTCGGCTGCCGACATCTCGACGGCACCTTCGATCCCGAGGCGTTCGCGCGCGTCGCCTGCGACGACCAGATCAAGATGGTCGAGCTCAAGGTCAGCCAGGGCGCCAAGCCGGGCCACGGCGGCGTGCTGCCGGCGGCGAAGGTCTCGGAGGAGATCTCGAAAATCCGCGGCGTCGCGATGGGCGAGGACTGCATCTCGCCGGCCTCGCATCGCGCGTTCTCGACGCCTGTCGGCATGATGCAGTTCATCGCCGAGATGCGGCGGCTGTCCGGCGGCAAGCCGACCGGCTTCAAGCTGTGCATCGGCCATCCCTGGGAATTCCTGGCGATCTGCAAGGCGATGCTCCAGACCGGCATCTATCCCGATTTCATCGTGGTCGACGGCAATGAGGGCGGCACCGGTGCGGCGCCGCTGGAATTCATGGATCACCTGGGCATGCCGATGCGCGAGGGCGTCAATTTCGTCCACAACGCGCTGATCGGCATCAATGCGCGCGACCGCATCAGGATCGGTGCCTCCGGAAAGATCGCCACCGCATTCGACATGGCGCGCGCCATGGCGATCGGGGCCGATTATTGCAACTCCGCGCGCGGCTTCATGTTCTCGCTCGGCTGCATCCAGTCGCTGAGCTGCCACACCGACCGTTGCCCGACCGGGGTGGCGACGCAGGATCCGACGCGAGCGCGTGCGCTCTACGTGCCGCTCAAGATCGACCGCGTGCACAATTATCACCACGCGACGCTGCATTCGCTGACCGAGCTGATCGCCGCGGCGGGCCTCGAGCATCCGCAGCAGCTGCGCCCGATTCACTTCAGCCAACGGACGTCCACGACGCAGGTTCAATCCTTCGCGCGGCTCTATCCGGAGCTACGTCCCGGCGAATTGCTCGAAGGCACCGAAGACCCGCGCTTCCGCGAGGCTTGGCGGATGGCGCAGACCGACACGTTCCAGCCGGCCGTGTAAGGCCTTCCACCGCATGATACCGCCGCGCTTGGCGCGGCGGCACAAAATCATCGCGAATGCGCCGTGCCTTAATGTCTGTGTCAGCTTTGGGTGTAAATTGCCCCCATGGATGAGCGACGCGACAAAGCCAGACACCGTGTGCTGAAAGCCGGAACGATCGAGTTCGGCGGCGGCGCGATCGACTGCACCGTCCGCAATTTCTCGGACACCGGCGCGGCGCTCGACGTCACCAGCCCGGTCGGAATTCCCGAACGCTTCACCCTGTTCATCCCGGCCGACGGAACGCATCTCGCCTGCACCGTGGTCTGGCGCAAGGAGAAGCGGATCGGCGTGAAGTTCGGGTGAGAAGGTCGGCGCTCGCGCAAGCGCGCTCGAACTATCCCGTCTCGACCTCACTCAGCCGGCTTGCCAGGATCTTGTCGATCCGCCGCCCATCGAGATCGACCACCTCGATGTGCCAGCCGCCGAAGTCGAAGGCGTCGCCGGTGTTGGGCAGCATGTTGAACTGCTGCAGCACCAGGCCAGCCACCGTGTTGTAGCGGTGCGGCGGCAGCTCGACACCGAGCAGTTCGCCGAATTCGTCGACCGGCATCCAGCCGGAGATCAGCAGCGAATCGTCGGCACGCCTCACGAAGGCCGGCTCCGGCGGCCCGTCCTCCGAATGGAAGGCGCCGACGATCGATTCGAGGATGTCGGAGGCCGTCACCATGCCTTCAAAGCCGCCGTATTCGTCGTAAATGAAACCGACGTGAACCGGCGCGGCCTTCAGGATGGCCACGACGTCGCGTGCGTCTGCCGACGCCGGGATGCCGGGTGCCTCGCGCACGAGCGCGCGCAGGTCCGGCGTCCGTTCGCTCATATAGGCGACCAGCAGGTCCTTGGCCTGCAGCACGCCGATCGGCTTGTCGCGGTCGCCGTCGGAGACGGGAAAGCGCGAATGCGGGCTCTTGGCGATGATCTCCTGGATGGCCGCGGGATCGTCGTTGAGGTCGATCTCGTCGACCTCCGTGCGCGGCGTCATCACCGCGCCGACCGGCCGGTCGCCAAGTCGCATCACGCCGGCGATCATTTCCTTCTCACCGGGTTCGAGCACGCCTGCGCTTTCGGCCTCGCGGACCAGGTGATGGATCTCGTCCTCCGAGACCTTCTCCTCGGCCTTGCCGCCGCGACCGAGCATGGTGAGAATCAGCTTGCCGGAAAGATCGAGCAGAAACACCAGCGGCAGCGAGACCTTCGAAAGCACGTGCATGGCGGGCGCGACCCTGACCGCGATGATTTCGGGGTCGCGCAGCGCCACCTGTTTCGGCACCAGCTCACCGACGATCAGGGTGGCGTAGGTGATGAGCGTGACGACGATGCCGACGCCGACGATGTCGGCAATGCCCGCGGACAGGCCGAGCTCGAGCAGCCATTGCGTCAGCCGCTGCCCGAGCGTCGCGCCGGAGAACGCGCCGGAGAGCACACCGACCAGCGTGATGCCGATCTGCACCGTCGAGAGGAATTTGCCGGGATCGGCGGCCAGCGTCAGCGCCCGCTCGGCGCCGCGCACGCCCTTGGCGGCGAGCAGCGACAGCCGCGCCGGGCGGGACGAGACCACGGCCAGCTCCGACATGGACAAGAGGCCGTTGATGACGATCAGGACGACGACGATGACGAGTTCGACCGAGAGCATTGACATTCCGAGGTAAGGGAGTGTGTCCGGATAAACGGCACATCTCTTGATATAGGTATTTTGCGAGGGATTGCCGTCAATTTTACCGCATTGACGTCCACGGAACAGCGCGACTGATCGCAGGCAGGCGCTCCCGCGCTCCGTGGAACTACGGGATGGCCGTTGTTTAACGGGCTTTTAGTGGCCGGCGGCTAGATTTCGACATTGCAGAAATATTTTCGGGAGACCCCAGATGCGGATCGGTAAACTTTTCGCGCTGTCGATGCTGACCGTGACGGTTTTCGCAGTCATCCTCGGCGCCGAGGTGCTGATACCCCAGGCGCGCATCTTCACCAACCGCTCCGACGCGATCAAGAGCGTCGATGCCTTCGGCGCCATGCTGACGGTCAGCCAGCACGTCGCAGGACTTCGTGCGCCCTACATCTCTCCGATCTTCCAGGAAGGCGTTGCGACGCAGGCCCAGCTCGAAGCTGCCGGGAAGGCTGCGAAAGCGGCCGATGCCGGCTTCGCGGCCGCACGGCGCGCCATCATGGCGCTCGACGACAGCGCAGCGATGGTCGACACCCTGGATCGTGCCGCCGGGCGGCTCAAGGAGCTGTATACGGCGGCAGATCGCGCGATGAGCGTGCCCCTGGCGGCGCGCGACAGCGCCGTGGTCAAGGGCTTCCTGCCCGGTGTCGCCGAGGTCATCAGCAAGATCGAGCCCATCATGAACCGGCTCGAAGGACACGTCGTGAATGCCGATTCCTCGCTCGCGGCGTTCCTGGGCCTCGCGCGAACGGCGCAGGATTTGCGCGTCTCGGCCGGCAGCCGCGCCGCTACGCTGTCGCCGGCGCTGTCGGCACGCCGCCCGCTGGTGGCGGCCGAATTCTCGCTCATGGACCGCATGCAGGGACGTGTGGAAGCCGACCGCGAGCGTATCGAAGCCGGCATGGAGATGCTCGGCAATCCGCCCCGGATTGCCGCCGCGCTGAAGGCGGCGACGGAGTCCTATTTTGGCAAAGCAGCGCTGGTCGTCGAAAAGGAGATGCCCGCAGCGAGGGGTGACGGCAAATACGGCGTCGACGCCGATGAGCTGGCGAAGGTCATCGTGCCGGCCATCCAGATGTTCTACGGCGTGCGCGATGCCGCATTGGCCGAAGCGGCCGACCGTGCCACGACCGCGCGCGATGGCGCACTGGCGATGCTTGCGCTCGCAGCCGTGGTTGTGCTGGCGCTGCTCGGGACGCTCGGTGGCGTGACCCTGATGCTGCGCAGGCGCGTGGTGGCCCCGCTCGGCCGGATTGCGGACGTGATCGGAACGCTCGCCGCCGGTCAGCACGAGGTCGAGATCCCCGCGACGGGCCGCAATGACGAGATCGGCCAGGTGGCGGGTTCGCTGCAGCACTTCAAGGATTCGCTGCTCGCCAAGAAGGCCGCCGACCAGGCGGCCGCGGTCGAAGCCGATGCGAAGCTCCGGCGCAGCCAGCGCATGGACCAGATTGCGCGCGAGTTTGAAGCCATGATCGGCGACGTGATCAACACGGTGTCGTCGGCGTCCTCGGAGCTGGAGGTGTCGGCGGGAACGCTGACGAGCACGGCCGAGCAGTCGGAGAAGGTCACCGCGACCGTCGCGGCCGCCTCGGAACAGGCCTCCACCAACGTGCAGACCGTCGCTTCGGCGGCCGAGGAGATGGCCTCGTCGGTCGACGAGATCAGCCGGCAGGTGCAGGACTCCGCTCGCATCGCCGGCGAGGCGGTGCAACAGGCCGGGCGGACCAACGACCATGTCGGGGAGCTCGCCAAGGCCGCGGGGCGGATCGGCGATGTCGTCGAGCTCATCAGCCAGATCGCGGGCCAGACCAATCTTCTGGCTCTCAACGCCACCATCGAGGCCGCGCGTGCCGGTGAGGCCGGACGCGGCTTCGCAGTGGTTGCCTCCGAGGTCAAGGCGCTGGCCGAGCAGACCGCCAAGGCCACCGGCGAGATCAGCCAGCAGATCACGGGGATTCAGACAGCGACGGAAGAGTCCGTCGGCGCCATCAAGGCGATCGGTGACACCATCGGCCGAATGTCCGAGATCGCGTCCGCGATCGCCTCGGCGGTCGAGGAACAGGGCGCAGCAACGCGGGAGATTTCGCGCAACGTGCAGCAGGCGGCACGCGGCACCCAGCAGGTCTCCGCCAGCATCGTCGACGTGCAGCGCGGCGCGAGCCAGACCGGATCGGCCTCCTCCAACGTGCTCGCCTCGGCCAAATCGCTGTCCGGCGAAAGCAGCCGTCTCAAGGTGGAGGTCGGCAAGTTCCTGGACGCGATCCGCGCGGCGTAGGGAGCTCGCTCAGAACTCGCCGTGCAGACGCCCTGAAAACACCGACACCGGTCCGCGATCGGCGTTGTATGCGGGGTTGACGATGAGCTGGTAGTCGGCGGTGAAGGTCAGCGCCTTGTTCAGCGCATAGGCGTAGTAGGTCTCCAGCACGCGCTCGCGGCGGTAGTTGAGCTGGCCGTCGCCGATCAGGGGACCGAGTCCGCCGGCTGCGATGAAGTCGCGATGGTCCTGCGACAGCGCGTTGACGGCACCGGCGATGGCGACGACATCGTCGGGTCGTCCCCATTTCGCTCCCTTGACGGAGACGCCGCCGGACAGGCTGCGATCGATGTCGGTGAACGCCATGATCTCGGTCCGGCCGTTGTTCCAGCTCCAGCGGCCGAACACGCCGATATCGTCGGTCATGGCTTGCTCGAGGTTGAGGGCGTAGCCGTATTTGATCCGGCCGCGGCGGGTCTGGCTGATGTCGACGCCGAAGGCGGGATTGTCCAGCGTCTCGCGATAGCTGCCGGAATAGGCGCTGTTGAGGAAGCCGAGCGTGCGCAACTTGCCGGGCTGGCCGAACAGCGAATAGCGCGTCTCGAGTTCCATGACATATTCGCCGCGCCGGCCGACGTTCATGTCGAAATTGCTCGAGTTGGAAACCGCGTCCATCAGGAAGTAGCCGCCGCGTATCGCCCATTGCTTCTGGTTCAACTCTGCGGTGGCGCCGTAGCCGAGGCCGAGCTTGTCGGCGGCATAGTCAAAAGCGCCGGACGCCCAGATCGACCAGTTCATGAAATCCTTGCGCGGATCGTGCGCGTAGGAATTGCCGTCGAACACGTCGACCACGGAAAATTTTCCGACCTGCAGGGTCAGCCGTGAGACGTCAACCTTGTTCGCGAGCTGAAGCTGGCCGGAAGCCAGCTCTTCCTGCTCGCCGCCGAAGCCGAAGGTGTGACGCACGAACAGCCGGGAGGCATTGAAGTGCGGATAGGGGAAGCCGGACTTCTGCGCTTCGCCGTTGGGAAAGCCTGCAGCGCCCGTCGTGTTGTTGAAGCCGAATCCCTGCAGCAGCTCCGGATTGAAATAGACCTCGCCGCCGTCCCACAGCCGCGCATTGAGATAGAGCGAGTTGCTCCAGGTCTGCTGGAAGTCGGGCGACGGGAGCAGGCTGTTCGTTCCCGTGTAGGGCGCACGGAAGGCGGGATAGCCCTGTCCCAGCGCGGTCGACTGGCCGTGGATCTCCCAGCGGCTCGACTCGGTATCAGTGATGTCAGTTTTCGGATTGTAGGTCGGCACGCCCGGCCAATCGATCTTGCGATTGAGGCCGATCCGCAGGCTGTGGAAATCCATCGACGATGAATATTGTCCGCCGGAGGGAAAGGTGACGCTGGCGTTCTCGAACCTGCTGTAGAGATATTCGAGCCGCGTGGTCCAGTGCGGCGCGAAGGCATATTCGACGCCGCCGCCGGCGGTCCAGCCGAACCGCGTGTGCAGCACCTTTTCTTCATTGCCGCCCGTCGGCGTCGACAGAAAGCGCTCGCCCGTGAAGGCCGCGCCGCCGGTGGCATAGAACAGCCAGTTGCCGGTGGCGTAACCGAGCCGCGCGCGCAGGCTCGCGACATAGTCCCAGCGTTCCTCTGCGCCCGACAGCGCAGTCACAGCCGACGACACGACGTGGTTGGAAGGCAGATAGTTCGGAAACGAGATGTCGCCTTCGACGCCGAGCAGCAGGCCCGAATTGAGGCGCCAATTGTAGCCGGCCTGGACGCCGCCGGTCGCGCCGGTGAAGACGTTGTTGTCGGTTGCGAGCGTGGGATCGGTCAACGTCGCCGACGAAGTGCCGCGGGTGACACCGACATGCCCGCCGATATAGAGGCCGGTCCAGTCATAAACCGCTTTCAGCGCCGGCGCCTTCAGCGGCAGATCGGCCGCGCGGCCCGCGGCGGGAAAAGCCAGCACGCCCGAGGCAATCGCCGCGGCCGTCCGCAAGCCCTGATAACGGTGACCTCTCAACGTCAAAACGCACGCCCCCAAACGCGATGTATCCCATCCGCCGCGATATCCCTGCCGATTCGCGGTGGTCCTGTCATCAGGTCTTGGTGGCTCGCGTCGTCGATGGAAATGATCCGCCACGACGCGCTTCGTCCCAAGCCCCTGAGCCCGTTGCAGACTTTATTGCGATTAATTCGCAATAGCAACTGTTGCGATTTGCTGCACGGGATGGTTCGCACCTCTCTGTGACGGGACGGCAACAAATTCCCGCGGCCCAAAGAAATGACCCCGCCCGGGGGGACAGCCGGGCGGGGTCGGGGGGCACGACACGGGGTGGATGAGGCGCCCGTGTCGGACGCAGGATCCACGTAAGATCGGCCTCAGGTACTCAGATCAGTAGCAGGTGCGAACGCGGCCGATGTACTGGCCGAAAGCGTTGTACTGGGCGACCCAGCCGCAGCGGTGATAGCCGTAGTAATAGGGATCGTTGTTGGCGGCGATCGCGGAGCCGACGACGGCGGCGGTGGCGATGCCGGCGCCGACACCCCAGACCCAGCCGGGCGGCTTGGCTTCGGCCGAAGAGGTGGTGGACACGATGCTGCCGGTGACGGCGAGGGTCGCGAGCGCGAGGGCGGCAATCTTGGTCTTGATCGACATGTGAAACTCCATCCGGGTTGAGGCGGTCCGTTGTGGCCCGCGTGCCCAGTTTGACGGAGGCTCCCCGCGTCCGGTTCGAACACCGCAAATCCGCTCCGGAAGCGAGGATTTTTCGTGAGGGATTCCAGTAGGATATGGCTTAACCGAGAGGCCCCTTGGCGAGCCTGTTCACGTCGAAGTTATCGACTTCGCCCAGCAGATCGCAAAACGCACGGGCGCCCTCATCGATGAGCTGCTCGCCCTTCGCCGCCACGGCCAATGTCGCATTGCCGACGGCGCCGCTGGGGTTGAGATCCTGCGCCTGCCAGGCAAACGGCGCGGGCCGCTGCGTCGATAGCCAGCGATATTGCCGTTCCAGCGCGACGCTGCTCGCGGGAAAATCCGCGATCGCATCCTTGCGCACCTGCTCGGGATAGCGCGCCAGCATGATCGAGGTCTCGACCGCGCCGCCATGAATGCCGTGGCGCACTTCGTCGGCCGGGAACAATTTGTCGGCGCCTGACAGCCGCGACCACGAGGTCGTCACCACAAACAGCTTTTGATGGGCGCGCAGATCCTGCGCGATCAGCATCATGGCCGCGCTGTTGCCACCATGGCTGGTGATGATGACGAGCTTCTTCACGCCGCGCCGCGCGACCTCCGCGCCGATCCCGGTCCATCGCTTCAGGGCGGCGTCTGTCGGCAAGGTTTGCGTGCCCGGATAGTCGATGTGTTCGGTGGAAATCCCGACCGCTTCAACGGGGAGGAAACTGGCCGGAACACTCCGGGGCAACAGCTCGCGGACCCGTGCGAGATAGGCGTCCGCGATCAGCACGTCGGTCTCAAGCGGCAGATGCGGGCCGTGCTGTTCGGTTGCCGCCAGCGGCAGCACCGCGATCCAGCGCGACGTGTCCGCGGGAGACGCATCGGTCCAGCGGATTTCGGTCCAGTCGCGGGATGGCATCATTGAGTAGTCTTTGGAGGTTTCATTGCCCGAATTTGTCACGTAATTTGGGTATCAGGGGATGCGGGCCCGGCCGGCTCGCGTCCCCTGATGTCATACGGTTTTATCGCGTTGCGTTCACATGAGCCAGACGCGATTGGCCGGAAGCGATCGACGGAGTGCCATTATGATCCCCTTTCAACTGCGGCGAGCGCTCATTGCCGGCTTGATGGCGGCTTTCGTCTGCAGCGTCGAGGCGCGTGCCGAGACGCTGGACAAGGTGACGTTCGGCACCAATTGGGTCGCCGAGGCCGAGCATGGCGGCTTCTTCCAGGCAGTAGCCGACGGCACCTACAAGAAATACGGCCTCGACGTCACCATCGTTCCCGGCGGCCCGAACGAGAACAACCGGATGCTGCTGATCGCCGGCAAGATCGATTTCTTCATGGCCGCGAACACGCTGATGTCGTTCGACGCGGTTGCCAACAACGTTCCCGTCGTGACCATCGCCGCGATCTTCCAGAAGGATCCCCAGGTGATGCTGACGCAGCCGGATGCCAAGGTCGGCAAGATCGAGGACCTCAAGCCGCTGACGCTGTTCGTCTCCAAGGATGGCATGGGCAGTTATTTCCAGTGGCTGAAGTCCGAATACGGCTTCAGCGAGAAGAACGTCCGCCCCTATAATTTCAATCCGCAACCCTTCATCGCCAACCCCAAGAGCGCGATGCAGGGCTATGTCACCTCCGAGCCCTTCGCGGTGGAAAAGGCCGCCGGCTTCAAGCCCAACGTGCTGCTGCTGGCCGATTACGGCTTCAACACCTATTCGACCCTGATCGAGGCGCGCCGCGACACCGTCGAGAAGAAGCCGGATATGGTGCAGCGTTTCGTCGATGCCTCCATGATCGGCTGGTACAACTATATCTACGGCGACAATTCCGCCGGCAATGCCCTGATCAAGCAGCTCAATCCGGAGATGACCGACGATCTGCTGAAATACTCCGTCGCGAAGATGAAGGAATACGGGATCGTCGATTCCGGCGACTCCTTGAAGAACGGCATTGGCGCGATGAGCGACGACCGCTACACCTCCTTCTTCAACAAGATGGTCAAGGCCGGCGTCGTGAAGGGCGATCTCGACTTCCGCAAATCCTATACGCTGCGCTTCGTCAACAAGGGCGTCGGCGTCGAGCTGCGCCCAGGCAAGCCGTAGCGCCAGGTCGATGTCATCAGGCAAAACCTCGCTCGCGGCCGACGCCGGCCTGACGCATCTCGCCGTCAGCCTGCGCGGCGTGACGAAGACTTACGACAATGGCGTCCTGGCGCTCGGTGCGCTCGACCTCACGGTGCGCAAGGGCGAGTTCATCTCGCTGCTGGGACCGTCTGGCTGTGGCAAGTCGACGGCGCTGCGCATCATCGCGGAGCTCACCGCACCGTCGTCGGGCACCGTCCGGGTGGCTCGCCACGAAGGCGCGCGGCAGCCAGGTCACGGGATCGGCTTCGTGTTTCAGGAGCCGACCCTGATGCCCTGGACCAGCGTGCGCGAGAATGTGCGGCTGCCACTGAAGCTTGCGGGCATCCCCAAAGCCGAGGCCCGTGCGCGGTCCGACGAAGCGCTGGCCAGCGTCGGTCTCGCCGATTTCGCCGATGCCTTTCCGCGCGAGCTCTCCGGCGGCATGAAGATGCGGGTGTCGCTGGCGCGCGCGCTCGTCACCGAGCCGGATATCCTCTTGATGGACGAGCCGTTCGCCGCGCTCGACGAGATCACGCGCTTTCGGCTCAACAACGATCTGCTCGCGCTGTGGCGCAGCCTCGGCAAGACCGTCATCTTCGTCACCCATTCGGTGTTCGAATCCGTCTATCTGTCGCAGCGCGTCGTGGTGATGACGGCACGGCCCGGCCGCATCCAGGCCGACATCCGCATCGAGACGGTCGAGCCGCGCGGCGAGGCGTTTCGCACGTCCGCGGCCTATTCCGATTATTGCCGGAAGGTGTCGGCCGCGCTGGCGCCATCCTATTCCGGGCAGTCGACGCTATGAACGCGCAGGCGACCGTCACCGCGAAGCCGCGATCCCTGCAATCCGCGCTGCGCTTCGTGCTTCCTATCATCGTGTTCGCGGCCGGCATTCTCGCCTGGGAACTCCTGGTCCGCATCAAGGGCATCCCGCCCTACGTGCTGCCGGCGCCCTCCGTCATCGTCCTGACGCTGATCAAGGACTGGGCGGTGCTGTCACAATCGCTCGCCGCCACGCTTCTGACCACACTCGAAGGTTTTGCCGCGGCCAGCATCGGCGGCATTGCGCTCGCGCTGCTGTTCAATCAGTCGAAATGGGTGGAATATTCGCTGTTCCCCTATGCCATCGTCCTCCAGGTTACCCCTGTCATCGCGATCGCGCCGCTGCTGCTAATCTACCTGGAGCAGCAGACCGCGGTGGTGGCTTGCGCCTTCATCGTCGCCTTTTTCCCGGTGCTGTCCAACACCACGCTCGGGCTGAATTCGGTCGATCGCAATCTTGTCGGCTTGTTCCAGCTCTATGGCGCCTCAAAGCCGCAGACGCTGCGCTTTCTCAAGCTGCCCGCGGCGTTGCCCTATATCCTCGGCGGCCTGCGCATCGCCGGCGGCCTGTCGCTGATCGGCGCGGTCGTGGCCGAGATCGCGGCCGGAACTGCCGGTGCCGGCTCCGGGCTTGCCTACAGGATCGCCGAGTCCGGATATCGATTGAACATACCCCGCATGTTCGCAGCGCTGCTTCTGTTGTCCTTGGCCGGGATTGTCATCTATGGGGTGCTGGCGGTAGTTTCCCACCTCGTTTTACGGCGCTGGCACGAAAGCGCGCTTGGAAAGGAAAACTGATGGCTGCCGGTTCGATTTCGTCCGAGAAGATCGACCTTCTGATCTATGGGCCGGTGCGGCCCATCCTCGAGAACGGATTTTCCGACCATTTCGTCGTGCACAAGGCCGAGACGCATGGCGACCTCGAACGGTTGACGCCGGAAATTCGCGAGAAGATCCGCGGCGTGGCGGTGACCTATCACACCGTCCGGGCCGACAAGGGTTCGCTGTCGAAGCTGCCGAAGATCGAGATGGTGGCGAGCTTCGGCGTCGGTTACGACCACGTCGATGCGAAATACGCGGCCGAGCACAACATCATCGTCACCAACACGCCCGACGTGCTGACTGAAGAGGTCGCCGACGTCGCGATGGGCCTGCTGATTTCCACCTTGCGCGAATTCATCAAGGCCGACCGCTACGTCCGCTCCGGCCTCTGGCAGACCCAGAACTATCCGCTCAGCGTCGGCTCGCTGCGCGACCGCAAGGTCGGCATCGTCGGCATGGGCCGGATCGGCCAGGCTATCGCGCGCCGGCTCGATGCCTCGCTGGTGCCGGTGGTCTATCACTCGCGCAATCCGTCCAAGGACGTCGCCTACAAGCACTACCCTGATCTGATCGAGATGGCGAAGGCGGTGGACACGCTGATGGTGATCGTGCCCGGCGGCGCGGCCACGAACAAGATGATCAATGCCGAGGTGCTGAAGGCGCTCGGCCCGCGGGGCGTGCTGATCAATGTCGCGCGCGGCTCCGTGGTCGACGAGCCGGCGCTGGTGCAGGCGCTGAAATCCGGCACCATCCTCGCTGCCGGCCTCGACGTGTTCGCGGCAGAGCCGACCGTGCCGGACGAGCTCAAGGCGATGCAGAACGTCGTGCTGCTGCCGCATATCGGCTCGGCCTCGGTGGTAACGCGCAACGCCATGGACCAGCTCGTGGTCGACAACCTCAAGTCATGGTTCTCAGGCAAGGCGCCACTGACGCCGGTTGCCGAAACGCCGTTCAAGGGACGCTGATGCGAAATCTTCGGGTCGTTGCATTCGCCGTCGCGGCCTCTTTGGCCGCGATCGGTGCCGTCGCGGCCTCTTTGGCCGCGATCGGCATCGCGCATGCGCAGAATGCGACGACGCTGAAGAAGGAGATGCTCGGGCAATGGGAGCTCTCGACCACCGAACGCAGCAAGACCTGCGTCGTCACGATCAAGGGCGACCCGGTCGCGCTGGGATTCAAGCTCGAACTCGAGCCGGCCTGCAAGACCGCGCTGCCCTTCACCAAGGACATCGTCGCCTGGAGCGTCAGGGGCCTCGACATCGTCCGTCTGCAGGATGCGACCGGCGAAGCCGTGATCGACTTCACCGAGGTCGAGGCGGGCATCTTCGAAGGCCTGCGCCAGGGCGAGGGCGTCTATATCCTGCAGGACCTCGCCGCCGCGCGCTCGATGGCCAAGTCGATGGACCAGATGATCGGCGACTGGGCCATGGTGCGCGGCAACGGCCAGCCGGTCTGCGGGCTGACGCTGACCAACACGGAAGCGAGCCCCGACAATTTCCAGGTCTTCCTCAAGCCGAAATGCGACGCCGCCGTCGCGCAGTTCAACCCGACGCAATGGCGGCTCGAGCGCGGCCAGATCATCCTGATGTCGAAATCGGGCGACGTCTGGCAATTCGAAGCCGACGACAACGCGCAGTGGCGGCGCATCCCCGACACCGCCGATCCGCTGATCATGCTGCGTCAGTAGGCGACCAAGCCCTCGCCGCGGGCAAGCGGGCGTAGCGGGCTGCGGCCGGGCCGCCTTTTGCCGCGTTAGCGCGAAAGCTGGTCAAAACCCGCCGTTATCGAGTTCTGGCCAGGTTTCGAACCCTCTTTGTCTTCCGAGCGACCAAGACAAAACGGCTCAAACCTGATCGCGCTTTGACATGAAATTCGTCGTCCTGGCTTTTTCGTGCCTGCTGTTTCTCGGGATGCCCGCCCGTGCCGATGATGCAGGCACCTTCAATGCGATGGTCACCTTGGCGCATCAAGGAGATGCCGAGGCGCAATACCATGTCGGAATGATGTACAATAACGGCATCGGCACCCAGCAGGACCGCAGCCAGGCCTTCGCGTGGTTTCAGAAATCGGCCGCGGCCAACGAGCCGCTCGGGGCCTACAAGCTCGGCTGTTACTTTGACGGGCAGGGCGCCGGCATCGTCGCCGCTGATGCGGATCAAGCCTTGAAATACAAGCTTGTGTCCGCCAGGGCCGGCTATGCGCGTGCACAGCACGATGTCGCCCTCCTGTACGACCGGCAGGGCAACCCGGAAGAAGCGTTGAAATGGTGGAAAATGGCCGGCGATCAGGGACTTCCCTCCGCCCTCTTCAGCCTGTCCCGGGCTTATTCCGCTGGGAGGGGAACGCCGAGGGACCTGTCTCTGTCGTATGCCTATTTCAAGCTCTCGCAAATTGCGCCGCCAAAGAACGTGAACGAGATGGCCGGCTCGTTGTCCAAATCGGAACGCGAGAATGCGGAGAAAATAGTTGCCGGGTGGAAGCCGCAGCCTACTGCTCTGACACTCAAGGCATTCGCCGGCATCACGGCTGCGGAAGATCATCTCAAAGCCGTCAGGAAACCGACGACCTGATCTGTGCTAGATCAACCGCATCCCGCGCAGGCTCGCATGCCCGCTCTTGCCGACGATGATGTGATCGTGCACGGCAATCCCCAGTGGCTTGGCGATGTCGATGATCGCCTTCGTCATCTGGATGTCGGCCTGCGACGGCGAGGGATCGCCGCTGGGATGGTTGTGCACCAGGATCAAGGCGGTCGCCGATAATTCCAGCGCGCGCTTGATCACCTCGCGCGGATAGACCGGTGTGTGGTCCACCGTGCCGGTCTGCTGCACCTCGTCGGCGATCAGCTGGTTGCGCTTGTCGAGGAACAGCAGGCGGAATTGCTCCTTGTCGGCAAACGCCATGCTGGAGCGGCAATAGTCGATCACCTCGTTCCACGACGACAGCGCGTTGCGGCTGTTGACCTCGCCCTTGGTCACGCGGCTCGCCGCGGCCGCGATCAGCTTGAGCTGGTTGACCGCGGCTTCGCCGACGCCCTCGACCTCGCGCAAGCGTGCGACAGGCGCGTGCACGACCTCGGCGAAAGAACCAAAAGTCTTGATCAACATCTTCGCCAGCGGCTTGGTGTCCCGGCGCGGCAACGCCGGAAACAGCGCCATCTCCAGCAATTCGTAGTCGCTGAGCGCATCCGCCCCGGCGCTGTAGAAGCGCTCGCGCAGCCGCTCGCGATGCCCGTGATAGTGCGGCGGTTCGGCGGACTGATGTTCTTGCTGGTCGGTCTTGCGGGGCATCGGCGCAAGCATGCCGTGACGCGGGGCTTTTGCAACTCGGAAGTGCGGGCGGCCAGCCAATTCGGCAAGAAAAAAGGCGCCGTGCGAACACGGCGCCTTCGAACCCCCGGTTCGCTGTGCGATCAGGCCTTCACGGCCGCGAAGGCGTAGCCGCTGCCGTCCTTGGTCAGCGTGCCCACGTTCGGGAAGCCGAAATGATAGCCGGCGATCATGCCCTTTTCAGCGATCACGCGATCGAAGAAGGCGCGGCGGGTGGCTTCCGCTTTTGGTCCGTCGCTGTCGAAGCCGGAGAACCAGCCGGGGTTCTTGACGAACAGCTGGTAGATGCCGGTGACGTCGCTCTGGATGAAGAGCTGCTGGCCGCCGGATGCCACCAGGAAGGACATGTGGCCGATCGTGTGACCCGGCGTGGCAATGGCCTTGACGCCGGGTGCAAGGTCGGCGCCGTCGGCATACTGCTTGATGTTCTTCCAGGTCGGGAAGGTCGCCTGGATCCGCTTGACGTGGGGACGGTTGGCTTCGGGCACCTTTTCGACCAGTGCCGCGTCGGTCCAGAACTTGTACTCGACCTCCGGCATCATGATTTCCGCGTTCGGAAACACCTGGGCGTCGGTCTCCTTGACCCACAAACCGGAAATGTGATCGGGGTGGAAATGCGAGATCACCACCGTGGAGACCGTCGCCGGATCGAGGCCGGCCGCCTTCATGTTGGTGGCGAGCTTGCCGACGCTCGCGGGCCCGTTGCCGCCGAAACCGGTGTCGAACAGAATGACCTTGCCGCCAGTCCGGATCGCGGTGACGGTAAAGGGATTCTCGATCTTGTCGGGTCCGATGCCGGACGCGGTCAGCGCCTTCTTGACGTCGTCCAGCCCGACATTCTTGACCATGCCCTCGGTCACGGGGCGTTCGATCGCGCCTTCATGCAGGCTGAACACCTCGATGTCGCCCACCATGTATTTGAAGCTGTCGGCGGCGCGCTGCGCATATGCCGCATCGATGAAGGAAACCGGCCCCTTGAGGCCGAAAACCAGTGCGGCCCCCGTGCTCCCGAGGACCAGATCGCGACGTGAAATCTCGAACATTGTGATGCTCCGCCTTGAGGGAATCCTCGCAAGTGCGCTCACGGATTGAAAGCGCCCTGAGAGTTCGACACCGGGATGCGCAGCCTATTCCGTGGTGATCGAGATTGAGAGAACGGCAAGTTGCCGCAGGCAGGCCGCCGCGTTGAGAACGACTGGCAACAAGGAGGATTGCACCTAGGCGATCTGCTTCTCGCCGTGCCGCTCCGACAGTGTGAAAATCTCGACGCCCGTCGCCGTCACGCCCACGGAGTGCTCGAACTGTGCCGACAGCGAGCGGTCGCGGGTGACGGCAGTCCAGCCGTCGGAGAGGATCTTCACATGCGGCTTGCCGAGATTGATCATCGGCTCGATGGTGAAGAACATGCCGGGCTTGAGCTGCACGCCTTCGCCGGGCCGGCCGATATGGATGATGTTCGGCTCGTCGTGGAACATGCGGCCGAGGCCGTGGCCGCAGAAATCGCGCACCACGCTCATGCCCTGTGGCTCGACGAAGCTCTGGATGGCGTGACCGATGTCGCCGGTGGTGGCGCCGGGCTTCACGGCGGCGATGCCGCGCATCATGGCTTCATAGGTCACCTCGATCAGCCGCTCGGCCTTGCGTGCGATCGGGCCGACCGCATACATCCGGCTGGAATCGCCGTACCAGCCGTCGACGATGAAGGTGACATCGATGTTGACGATGTCGCCTTCCTTCAGCGGACGGTCGCCGGGCATGCCGTGGCAGACCACGTGGTTGAGCGAGGTGCAGGTCGAGTAGCGATAGCCGCGATACATCAGCGTCGCCGGAAAGGCGCCATGGCTGAAGGCGAAGTCACGGACGAACTGGTCGATACGCTCGGTCGGCACGCCGGGCCCGACAATGTCGGTGAGCTCGTCGAGGCACTTCGCCACCAGCGCACCCGCCTTGCGCATGCCGGCAAACGCGCTCGGTCCATGCAGCTTGATCTGTCCGGTCTTGCGCAGCGAGGTATCGGTGGCTTCGACGTAGCTCATGCGGGCGCGATCTTCTGAAAAGGGGTCGATGTCGGTGGAAGGGCTTGATTTCACGCCCTAATCTAACGATCACGAGCCTTCGTGCAAGCCAAGGCAGAGCGTTTTCGAGCGAAGTGGCCGCCGGTTCGCGTGAAGAAAACGCGTCAAAACGAGTTTCTTCCCGGCCTTGCGCCCGAAAGCGGGCCTAATTCGGGACTTCCACGGTGGTTTCCACCGGCAGCGCGCCGCCCCGGATCCGGATCTCGCGGACGGGGTAGGGAACCCGGATGCCCTCGCTCTTGAAGGCGTCCCACAGCGCCAGCATCACGTCGCTCTTGACGTTGTCCATGCCGTCGGGGTCCGCAATCCAGAAGGTCAGCGAGAACTTCATCCCGGCTTCGGCGAACTCGGTCAGGATGGCGTTCGGCGGCTTGCCCTTGGTCGCGCGCGGATGGGCGGCGGCGGTCTCGGCGGCGAGCCTGGTGACCAGGCGGGGGTCGGCGTCGTAATTGGTGCCGAAGGCGATCTTCACCAGCGTGTTCTTGTCGGTATAGGTCCAGTTGACGACCTTCTGCGTCACCAGATCCTCATTCGGGATCAGGAATTCGCGCCCGTCGCCGGCGGCAACGGAAATATAGCGCGTCTTCATCGCGCTGATGCGGCCGGTATTGTCGCCGATGGTGACGAGGTCGCCGGGCTTCACTGATTTGTCGGCGAGCAGGATGATGCCCGAGATGAAATTGGCCACGATCTTCTGCAGGCCGATACCGATGCCGACGCCGACCGCGCCGGAGAACACCGCCAGCGCCGACAAATCGATGCCGACCGCGCCGAGCGCAATCACGACTGCGATGGCAAGAAGCCCGATGCGGATGATCTTGACCAGCAGCACCTGCACCGACGGCGTCAGGTCGGTGGTTGCGTTGATCCGGCTCTCGGCGAAATTGCTCGCGATGTTGGTGACCCAGAGCGCGATCAGCAGGAGCGCGCCGGCCTTGAGGACCAGCAGCGGGGTCAGCCTGAGGCCACCGAGCACGATCGCATAAGCATCGAGCAGATCGACGGTCGTATCGAGCTGGCCGAGGATGGACAGCGCGGCGACGAACCACGCCGTGATCGACACCAGGCGGACGATGAACGCATTGCGCAGCACCGTCGTCACCAGCCGGATCACGAGCCAGGCGAAGCCCAGCTTGGCGGCGACCATCAGCAGATAGGAGCGGCTCGGCCAGGTCGCGTGGTACATCACCACGCGCGAGATGATCACGAGCAGGGTGAAAACCGCCGTCGAGGCGCTGGAGACCATCACCCGGGCAAAGTGCCGGAGCGGCAGCGGCCAGCGCATCGCCAGCGAGCTCATGTCGATCCGGTTGCGGATGGCGGTGTCCGCGGCATAGGCGATGCCCGCCGCGGCCAGGATGAGACCGAATTGCAGGTAGAACCAGGGCGAAGAGATTTCCGCCCCGACGCTGCGCGCCGTGGTCTGCACGAACTCCATCAAGTCCTTGAGGTCCATGTCCATCGGTCTCGTCGGCAAACGGGGAAGGAATTGATTCGAGGGAGCCGCAGAATCCCACAATGGGCGCGGCCGGGCCATCGATACACCGTGAAGTGAAGCGCGTTAAGGCCGTAAAACGCGGGCAGATTGCCGCGAGCGGGAGAAATGGGTTGGCGTGCCGCGGCCGCGACGATATGGATGCCCTTCCAGCTGTTTTTGCCCGGAAGGTGGATGGCTTCCCTCGACTCCGTCAGCATCGCCATATTGCTCGGCGCCGTCCTCGTGATGGCCGGTATCCTGTCGAGCCTGCTTGCGCTGCGCTTCGGCGCGCCTTTGCTACTCGTGTTCCTTTTGATCGGCATGCTCGCCGGCGATTCCGGCCCCGGCCAGCTTCAGTTCGACGATGTCCGCACCACTTATCTCGTGGGCTCCGTCGCGCTGGCCCTGATCCTGTTCGACGGCGGCCTGAAGACGCGCTTTGCCAGCATCCGCACCGTGCTCGCGCCGTCCGTGGTGCTCGCGACCGTCGGCGTGCTCCTGACCGCGCTGATCACGGCGCCGTTCGCCAAATACGCGCTCGACCTCAACTGGACCGAGTCGTTGCTGGTCGGCGCGGTGGTCGCCTCGACCGACGCCGCCGCGGTGTTCCTGCTGGTGCACACCCAGGGCCTGCGCCTGCGCCCGCGCGTCGGCGCGACGCTGGAGGCGGAATCCGGCACCAACGATCCCTTCGCGATCTTCCTGACCCTGATGCTGGTCGAATATATCTCGCTGGGATCGAGCTCCGCAGGCCATGTGCTGATGGAGTTCGTCCAGGAGGCCGTGCTGGGCGCCGTCGTCGGCTTCTTCGGGGGACGCCTCGTTGTGCTCGCGCTCAACAAGGTCGCGCTGCCGCAAGGACTGCACGCGCCGTTCGTCACGACCGCGGCACTCGTGATCTTCGGCGGCTCGCAGATCATGCACGCCTCCGGCTTCCTCGCGGTCTATCTGGCCGGCATCATCATCGGCAACAGGCCGACTCGCGCACATAATTCGGTGGTGACCTTCCTCGATGCCGCGACATGGCTGGCGCAGATCGTGATGTTCGTGCTGCTCGGCCTGCTGGTCTCGCCGAGCCGGCTCGGCGCCAGCGTCTTGCCGGCGGTCGGGATCGCCTTCGTGCTGATGCTGGTGGCGCGGCCGATCGCGGTATTCGTTTGCCTGACGCCGTTCCGCTTCAACTGGCGCGAACGGATCTTCATCGCCTGGACCGGCCTGCGCGGCGCGGTCGCGATCTTCCTGGCCTCGATCCCGATGCTGGTCGGCCTGTCCAAGGCCTATCTGTATTTCGACGTCGCCTTCGTCGTCGTCATCATCTCGCTGTTGCTGCAAGGCTGGACGCTGGCGCCCGCCGCGCGCAAGCTGCATGTCGCCCTGCCGCGTGCCGAGCGCGGTCCGCGGCGTGTCGAGCTGGATCTGCCCGGGCAACTCGAACAGCAGCTGGTCGGCTATCCGGTGCGCGCGAAGAGCCTGTACTTTCGCCGCGGTCTGATCCCGTCCTGGTCCAGGCCGACGCTGGTGATCCGCAACGAGAACATCCTGACGCCGCTGGAGGCCGAGCCGATCGCGCCCGGCGACTACATCTACCTGCTGGCCCCGCCGGAAAAGGCCGAGTCGCTCGACCGCTTCTTCGTCGACATGCAGCCGAGCTCGGCGCCCGATCCGCATTTGCTCGGCGACTTCCTGGTCTCCGGCGAGCACACGCTGGCCGAGCTTGCCGAGATCTACGGCGTCAGGATCGGCGAGGACGCGAGCAAGCTGACGCTCGCCGACTATTTCGACGTCCACCTCGACCGGGCCCCGAAAGAGGGCGCCGAGCTGCCGCTGGACGAGATCGTGCTGGTCGCGCGCAGCATCTCCGGCGGCCGCGTCAACGTCGTCGGCCTGCGCCTTCCGGAAGAAGACGAGACGCCGCCGACGCCGACGCGCGCACAGGCGCTGCGGAAGAAGCTCGCGGAGGTCTGGACGTCGGTGGCTGGGGTTTAGGGCGCGATAGACACTGCGCTCGATCTTGCGACAGCCTCACGCCAGCATTTTGACCCCGCCAAGGCTCGTCACCCGGCCCTGTTTCAGCATCACGATCTGCGTCGCGAGCTGGCGCAGCTCGGCGGCGTCGTGGCTGACATAGACCATCGGGACATTGGCCTCGTCGCGCAGCCGCACCAGATAGGGCAGGATCTCGAGCTTGCGGCCCTCGTCGAGCGCGCCGAGCGGCTCGTCGAGCAGCAGCAGCCGCGGCTTTGCCAGCAGTGCGCGTCCGAGCGCGACGCGCTGGCGCTCGCCACCGGAGAGCTTTCCGGGGCGGCGGCCGAGCAGGGTGCCGATATCGAGCAGGTCGATGACGCGGGCGTGCTGCGCCGGATCCGGCGCCAGTCGGTTCATCCTTCGTCCATAGTCGAGATTTTGCGCGACGTTGAGGTGCGGGAAGAGCCGCGCGTCCTGAAACACATAGCCGATGCGGCGGCGCCAGGCCGGGACATGAATCCCGGCCGCAGTGTCGTCGACGGTTTCGCCGTCGAGCACGATGGTGCCGCGGTCGGGCCGCAGCAGCCCGGCGATCATGTTCACCAGCGACGTCTTGCCGGCGCCGGAGGCGCCGAACAGGCCGATGACGCGGCCTTCGCCGGTGAAGGATGCCTGAAGCGAGAATTCACCGAGTTGCTTCTCGACGTCGACGCGGAGCATGGTCAATTCCCGTGCAGGCGCTGCGTCGCGCGGCGGGCGAACCATTCGGCAGCGATCAGGGCGCCGAGCGCCAGCACGATCGAGACAATCACGAGCCGGCCGGCCGCAGCGTCGCCGTCCGGCGTCTGGATCAGCGAATAGATTGCCGAGGAAATCGTCTGGGTCTCGCCGGGAATGTTGGAGACGAAGGTGATGGTGGCGCCGAACTCGCCGATCGCCTTGGCAAAGCCGAGCACCATGCCGGCGAGCACGCCGGGCAGCGCCAAGGGTAGCGTCACGGTCAAGAACACTTTCCAGGGTGCGGCGCCGAGCGTCTCGGCGGCCTGCTCGAGCCGCCGGTCGATCGCCTCGATCGACAGCCGCATCGGCCGCACCAACAACGGGAACGACATCACACCGCAGGCCAGCGCCGCGCCGGTCCAGCGAAACGAGAACACGATACCGAGATGATCGGCGAGGAATCCGCCGACGAGGCCGCGGCGGCCGAACGTCAGCAGAAGCAGATAGCCGGTGACCACCGGCGGCAGCACCAGCGGCAGATGCACGATGGCGTCGAGCATCGACTTGCCCCAGAAATCGCGCCGCGCCAGCAGCCACGCCAGCGCGATGCCGAATGGCGTCGCCACCAGCGTTGCGATGATCGCGACTCTGACCGAGAGCAGGATCGCGGTCCATTCGGCGGGAGAGATCTCTGACATCACGTGGTGAATATCAGATTGTCGGGCTGACCAGGAACTTGAAGCCGTATTTTTCGAAGATGGTCTTGGCGGCGGAGGAGCGCAGGAAGGCGAGATAGTCGTTCGTCTCCGGCTTCGCAATCGTGGTCGCGGCAACCGGATAGATGATCGCCGGATGCGACTCCGCCGGGAACGTGCCGACGATCTTGACGCCGGGCTCGACCTTGGCGTCGGTGGAATAGACGATGCCGAGATTGGCCTCGCCGCGCGCCACCAGCGTCAGCGCCGCACGCACGCTCTCGGCCATGGCGAATTTCGGCTCGGCGGTCTGCCACGCGCCCAGTCTCTCCAGCGCCGCCTTGGCGTATTTGCCCACCGGCACCGACTTGACGTCCCCGGTCGCAATCCTGCCGTCGCCGGCGAGTTTGGCCAGGTCGAAACCTTGCGCGATGGTGACGTTGTCGATCCTGGAATCCTTCGGTGCGATCAGCACGATGCTGTTGCCGAGCAGATTGACTCGGGAAGGCTCGTTGATGGTCTTCTTGGAGATCGCGTAGTCCATCCAGTCCGTGTCGGCCGAGACAAACACGTCGGCCGGCGCGCCCTGCTCGATCTGTTTGGCCAGCACCGAGCTCGCGGCATAGCTGACCGAGAACTTGACTCCGGTCCTGGCGGAGTAGGCAGCGTCGATCTCGTCGAGCGCGTTCTTCATCGACGCCGCGGCGAACACGGTGATGGTCTTGTCCTCGGCGACTGCCGGAGCAATGCTCGTGCTTGCGAGCATCACGAAGGCGGCGAAGAGTCCTGAAATACGTAGCATGGGTGCGCTCCGTGCGAGTCCGCGCGCGCAGGATGCACGCACAGGTCTGGCGTTGGTGGGTCAGGTCGCGACGGGTGGAAGCGCTGTCCACGGGGCCCGGCTGCGGCTTACGGCCGGCAGGGATATCGCAATCGCGAAGATAGCAGGCTGGCGCCCGAGGTCAAACCAGGGTCGTCATCCCAAAAGCGCGGCCCAATCACCGCGGGGTGAGGCGGCCGTGCGGTCCACACATCCTTACGGCTTCGCATCCGCCGCATGCAGCACCGCCTTGCAGGCCGCCGGCATCTGCGCCAGCGTCATCGGTGGCTTGGGCTTCGGCGGCTCCGGCGGCGGCTTGGGGTGCAGCACCGCGTCGGAGAACCAATAGGCGAGATCGGCGGGCTTGCAGCCTTCGTCCTCGGCCTGTGATGGCTGGCCCTCGCATTCGCCGGCCCCCGCGGGGCAGCGCATGCGGATGTGGAAGTGGTAGTCGTGGCCCCACCAGGGTCGGATCTTCGACAGCCAGGTGCGGTCGCCCTTGGCCTCGCGGCACAGCGCCTTCTTGATCGCGGCATTGACGAAGATGCGCTGCACCGCCGGCTCCCGCGCCGCGTCGCGCAGCACCAGCACATGGCTCGGGGTGAACACCTTCGGATCGACGTCGAGCCGGTCCTGGCGCACCATCATCACCGCCGACATGTCCTCACGCTCCTCGCGCGAGAGGCGGCGGTCCGGCGACGGCGTCAGCCAGATGTCGGCATCGAGACCGATCTGGTGGCTGGCGTGGCCCGACAGCGCCGGGCCGCCACGCGGCTGGGCGATGTCGCCGACTAGGATGCCGGGCCATCCCGCGTCCTTGTGCGCCCTGGCTGCGAGCCGCTTGATCAGCGCGATCATGTCAGGGTGGCCATAGCTGCGATTACGCGACAGCCGCATCACCTGCCAATGGTCGCCGTTGACCGGGATCTGCTCGGCGCCGCCGATGCAGCCCCTGGTGTAGGAGCCGATGACATGGGCCGCCCCCTTCGACGGCAGCATCTTGCGCGCGAACAGCTCCTTGGCTGCGATATCGGGGTCGTTGGGATTGGCGAGCGGCGGCAGCGGCTTCGGGTTGACGCTGCCCTTGTCCTGGGCCAATGCGCCGCCGGCGGCCAGGAGCGTCATGACGACCAGGAGAGGGGTGAGGCGGCGGAGACTCATGCGCAGATCTTATAGCCCAACAAGGGCGTCGGGGTTAAGAATCGGGCGTGCGGCGGCGGACAATCTCGCAGCGCCTTGATGGCCGTTGTTCCAGCGCGGAGGCGTCCGGCATGACGATCCCCGCCTTCAACAAGGTCGTCCAAAAATCGCAGTTTTTTCGCGGAGCTGGCCGCATTCTTAACGGTGCGATAACCGTATCCTGCATTGACCAAAATTCGTGCGCGGAACCGGGTTCGTTTCCATCCCGTATGCAATCGGACCCGCGTCCGGAATTGATTCATGGAGAGCGCGCTTTTTTGCATCATCTCGGTCGTCGAGTGCGATGACGTCGCGGCTTTGGTGCGCCATACGGCCTGCTCGCGCCTCGTAAACAGGCACACGCGCCGGGTTCTCGATGCTCGCAAGGCGGCGCCTCGGCTGGCGCGGCCACCCAGGATTACTTTTCTTTCAGACACTTGCCCCAAAGCTTGCGCCGTTGGGCGCGACTGGGACGAGTGAAGTTGGGTTTGGGGTCTCGAAAAGCAGGACGACGAAAGCAACGCGCGCTTGCCCGGGCTGGCCAAACGCCGCGCAAGCCGCGCTTTGCGCGCGCGCCGCGCGCCGTTTCGGAACGCGAGGAAGTCCTGCGCAGCCGCGCCGAGGCCGAAGCTGCGATCGCGGACGCGCGCAAATCCCATGAGCGCCTGCGCCAGGCCATCGACATCCTGCCGCAGGGCATCGTGTTTCTCGACGCCGAAGGCCGCTACGTCCTCTGGAACAAGAAATACGCCGAGATCTACAGCAAGACCGCCGATCTGTTCGAGGAAGGTGCGCGTCTCGAAGACACGCTGCGCATCGGCGTCGCCCGCGGCGACTATCCCGAGGCCGTCGGCCACGAGGACGAGTGGATCGCCGACCGCCTGCAGAGGCTCTATCAGCCCGGCGCCCGCCACGAGCAGAAACTGTCCGACGGCCGCGTCATCCTGATCGACGAGCGCCTGACCGACGATGGCGGGGTGGTCGGCCTGCGCGTCGACATCACCGAGCTGAAGCAGCGCGAGGCCTCGTTCCGCCTGCTGTTCGACGGCAATCCTGTTCCCATGATCGTCTGCGCGCTGGACGACGAGCGCATCCTCGGCGTCAACGACGCCGCGGTCGCGCATTACGGCTACAGCCGCGCCGAGTTCGAACGGTTGACGATCCGCTCCCTGCAGGCCTTTGAAAGTGAGCCGCCCTGGGTGGCGGACCCGACGTGCGAGGAGCAGGCCGGCCGGACCTGGAAGCATGTCAAGGCCGACGGCGCGCTGATCGACCTTGCGATCTATTCCCGCGAATTGACCTATGCCGAGCGGCCGGCGGTGCTGCTTGCGCTGATGGACATCACCGAACGCAAGCGCGCCGAGGCGCGGCTCGCCTTCATGGCCCAGCACGACACCCTGACCGGCCTGCCCAACCGCAGCCTGCTGCGCCAGCAGGTCGACGAAATGCTGCTGCACACGCGGCGCAGCTCCGACAAGGTCGCGCTTCTGATGCTGGGGCTCGACAGTTTCAAGTCGGTCAACGACACGCTCGGGCATGCGGTCGGCGACAAGCTGCTGCGCGGCGTTGCCAAGCGGCTGCGCTCGACCTTGCGCGAGGAAGACGCGTTGGCGCGGCTCAACTCCGACGAGTTCGCCATCGTGCAGAGCGGCCTGGCGCGTCCCGAGGACGCGGTGATGCTGGCCAAACGTCTGCTTGCGGCGATCGCCGATCCCTATCTGCTCGACGGCCATTCCGTGGTGATCGGCGCCTCGATCGGCATCGCGATGGCGCCGGGCGACGGCGATGATTCCGAAAAGCTGCTCAAGAGCGCCGACATGGCGCTGTCGCGCGCCAAGCTGGACGCGCGCGGCAGCTTCGCTTTCTTCGAGGCCGCGCTCGACGCCCGGGCGCAGAGCCGACGCAAGATCGAGGTCGAGCTGCGCGACGCGATCCAGAACGACGTGCTGCGTCCCTATTACCAGCCGCTGGTCGACCTCCAGAGCGGCCGCATCACCGGCTTCGAGGCGCTGGTGCGCTGGCCCCATGCCGAGCGCGGCATGATCTCGCCGGCCGAGTTCATTCCGGTCGCCGAGGACACCGGCCTGATCAATCCGCTCGGCGGGTTAATGCTGCGCCGGGCGTGCCTCGATGCCGCAAGCTGGCCTGACGACGTCCGCGTTGCCGTCAATCTGTCGCCGCTGCAGTTTCGCAGCGGCAATCTGCTGTCGATCGTGACGGACGCCTTGAGACATTCCGGCCTGCCGCCGCGACGCCTCGAGCTCGAGATCACCGAGACGCTGCTGCTGGAGAAGAGCGCGCAGGTGCTGGCGACGCTGCATGCCTTGCGCGCGCTCGGGGTGCGCATCTCGATGGACGATTTCGGCACCGGCTATTCCAGCCTCAGCTATTTGCGCAGTTTTCCCTTCGACAAGATCAAAATCGACCAGTCCTTCGTGCGCGATCTCGGCGCCAACCGCGAGGCGCAGGCGATCATCCGCTCCATCGTCAGCCTCGGCAAGGGCTTGGGCGTCACCATCACCGCCGAAGGCGTCGAGACCGAAGCCGAGCTCAGCTGCCTGCGCACCGAGGGCTGCGACGAAGGCCAGGGTTTCCTGTTCAGCAAGGCCCGGCCCAACGCCGAGATCATCAGCCTGCTCGCCGCACAGCGCGGCATCGACGGCGACGAGGACGCCGCGCTGGTGGCGTGAGCTTCCTGCCTCTCCCCGCCCCGTGAGAACGGGCGAGGCAGCGCAGCACCGTCGTGGCTGCAGTCAAGCCCGAAGCCTTACGCCGCCCGCAGCCCCGCCAGGAACGTGTCCACGCTTCGCATCAGCGCCGAGGCGTGCTGCCCGAGTTCGCCGGAGGCCGCCATCACGTTGCCTGCCAGCGCCCGCGATTGATCCGCGGCCTGGCTGGCGCCGGCAACGTTGGCCGAGACGTCCGTGGTGCCGGCCGAGGCCTGCTGCACGCTGCGCGCGATCTCGCGCGTCGCGGAGCCCTGCTCCTCGACCGCGGCGGCGATCGTGGTGGCGATACCGCTGATCTCGCGGATAGTGTCGCTAATCCCGGAAATCGCCGTAACGCAATTGCCTGTGGCGGCCTGGATCGCGGTGACCTGGCTCGCGATCTCGTCGGTCGCCTTCGCGGTCTGGCTCGCCAGCTCCTTCACTTCGGAGGCGACCACGGCAAAGCCACGGCCGGCTTCGCCCGCGCGCGCCGCCTCGATCGTGGCGTTGAGCGCAAGAAGATTGGTCTGGCTCGCGATCTCGCTGATCAGACGCAGCACGTCGCCGATGCGCTCGGCGGCGGTGGCAAGGCTCGTGACCATCTCGGTCGTCTCCGCGGCCTTGCCCACGGCGTCGCTCGCGACCTTGCTCGAATGGGTGACCTGGCGGCCGATCTCGCTGACCGACGAGGCCAGCTCCTCGGTCGCCGCCGCGACCGCGTTCACGCTGGTCGAGGCCTCTTCGGAGGCCGTCGCTGCGGCGGAGGCCCGCTGCGAGGTGCCGTTGACGCTGCTGGTGATGTCGCCGGCGACGCTCTGCATGCCCTCGGTCGCCCTGGCCACGGCGGCCACCACGCCCTTGACGTCGGCCTCGAAGCGGTCGGCCATCTGACGCTGCAGGGCCTGCTTCTCGATCTCTGCCTTGGCCTTGTCGGCCTCCTGCGCCTCGCGCATGGTGACGGCTTCGAGCATGTTGCGGCGGAACACGTCCACCGCCTTGGCCATGGTGCCGAGTTCGTCCGGGCGCTCGCTGCCGGGAATCGTGACGCTGGTATCGCCGCTCGACAGCCGGTTCATCACTGCGGTGATCGCGGTGAGCGGCCGCGACAGGCCGCGCCCGAGCAGCAGCGCCAGCACGATCGCGACGGCGAGGATGGCAACCGTGCCGAGGATCAAATTGCGCTCGGCCGTGGCGAACGCGGCCTCGTACTCGGTCGTGTCCTTGATGATCTCGATCACGCCGACCGGCGCTCCCGCATAGTTCTTGATCGGCCCGGCATAGACCTCGACCGGATGACCGTCGAGCTCGGCCTCGTGCCGGACCGCCGACCCGTCGATCGCGCTCTTCAACTGGTCCATCGTGGTGACGACCGTGCTGCCGAACGTCGAAGACAGCTTGTTCAGGTTCTTGCCGTCGAGCGAGTAGACCGCAAGGTCGATGCCGAAGCGCTTCTTGGCACGGTCGACGAACTCCTTGCCGAAGGCGACGCCGATATCGACGTTGGCGATGCTTTTGCCGTCGCGCATGATCGGTGTCATGCCGAAGATACCAAGCGCCTCGCGGCCCGGCTCGACGCCGACGATCGGCCGGCCACCCTTCATCGCCTCGACGACGGTCTCGCGGCGCGCCGAGACGTCATCGCCGAACACTTTGGGAGCGTGCACGCGGTAGAACGCCACCGCAGGCGGAACCTGGAAGGTGATGAGCGGGATACCCTGTGCCTTCAGCGATTTGTTGGCCTCGCCGAGCAGCGCGGCCAGGCTGTCGCGGTCGCCCTTGGCGATGGCGTCCCCGACCGGCGGCAGCGCCGCGATCACGGCGGACACAGCCAGTGCCGAGCGTCCCTCATAGTCGATCGCCGCGATCACGCTCTCATATTGCAGCTTGAGCTGCTGATCGAGCGCCATCCGGGTCAGCGCCCGTTGCTGGCTGATCGAGAAGCCTGAGACGATGGCGCATGCCACGGCCACGGTGAGGGCGATCGCGAGAATCAGGCGGGCGGCAATCGACTTGATCTTGAACATCAAAAAATCCCAGGCATTTCCAAATCTTGCTTTGGTGGAAAGGTCCCAGAAATTGCTTAACAACAAGGACGGGATGGCCACCGTGTTTCAACGGAGTCGCCCCCATCCTTTTGCATGACTCGATGCAGCGGGCGCATGGAGGGCCTGTTGCGCGTCGCGGGCAGGGACGTTGCGCCGGCGACTAGAGGGTTTCTGCAAGGATCGCCTTCCCGACATCCTCATAGTGCGCGTCGCGCGCCTGGATCTGCTGGGCGATGGCGTGCATGTCGCGAAACCGGCGTTCGAACGGGTTGCTGCGGAACACCGCGGTCGCGCCGGCCATGTGATAGGCGGTGTCGACCACCTTCGCCGATTGATGGATTGTCCAGGTCGCGGCCAGCCGCACCGCGCTGCGGTGCGCGGTGCTGAACTCGCCCGTTGCGGACAAATCGCGCCACATCGCCGTTGCGGTCGTAAAGAGATAGGCGCGCGCGGCGCGCAGATCGCCCTCGGTGCGGCCGATCAGCCCCTGCACCGCGCCGTTGTCGCGCATCGCACTCGCCGTCAGCGAGGGATGTTTTCCGCGCGCCAGCGCGATGGCCGCATCCAGCGTGGCGCGCGCGACGCCGAGCGACACCGCGGCAAAGCCGAGGCTGAAGGCCGCGCCGGTGCCGATCCTGTAGAGCGGACCTGGCTCGCGCAACCCGGACGGCATGTCGCGGAACGCGGTGAAGCGCTCGGGGATGAAGAGGTCGTTCACCTCGTAGGAATCGGTGCCGGTGCCGGCAAGTCCGATCGCCTGCCAGACGTCGTGCAATGTCGCGCTGGCGGCGGGAAACAGAATCGTGCGCACTTCAGGCGAGCCGTCGGCATTCACGCGCGGCGTGCCGTCGGTCCCGAGGATGCGCACATGCGCGCCCAGCCAGTTCGCCTGCCGCGAGCCCGAGGCGAAATCCCAGCGCGCCGTGACGCGATAGCCGCCCTCGACCGCGCGCGCCTCATGCGCGATCGCGCCCCACGCCAGGATCCCGGGCGCCGTGTTGAAGATCTCCTGCGCGGTATCGCGATCGAGCGAGGCCGCGATCATCGCGCAGACGCTGCACTGGCCGAGACACCAGGCGGTGGACGCGTCGGCCTTGGCGATTGCCTCCAGCATCCGCATGAAGGCTTCGGGCGCGGCTTCCGAGCCGCCGAGGCTCCGTGGCAGGAGGGCGCGATACAGCCCGTTCTCGCTGAGGGCGGAGACGACGGAAGGCGTCAGCCGCCGCGTCCGCTCGATCTCGTCCGCTTCGCGCGCGATCAGCGGCGCGATGGCGCGGGCACGTTCGACGAGACCAGATCCGGGAAGCTCCGACATTCGACTGTCCTCGCCTTTTTCTGTCGTGGGCAGTGAGGCGATGATGGTGGTCCATTTGACGGGATGGTTCAAGGTGCGGGCAACATCCCCCGTGCGCCGCGCGCGAAGGCCCGCCCGTGAACCTCGGCGGCGCGGCGCGCGACCAACAACCTCAGCCGCCGCCAACGGCACCGCGTATCGCGCCGGATGAGGTTGCCCATGCCGATCGTCCGAATCCTCATCGTCCTGCTCGCGCTCGCTTCGCCGGCGTTGGCGCAGGACGGCGCCCGTGATGCGGCCGCCGCGGGCGAGGCCGCGCGGATGTTCCGCGCCTATGTCGATGCCGTGGCGAGAAAAGGGGGACGACCCGACCTGACCCGGCCGGAGACCGCCGCACTGCTCGGCCGCGTCTTCGATGTCGAGGCCCTGCAGGCGCTGCCGCCGGCGCAGGCGAGCGACATGAGCTGGCTGATGGACTGGATGGACGCGGCCAACGCGACCTCGAAACTGTTCGTGCTCTATGGTTCGAAGCCGGGGCCGCAGCCCGATCTCGCCGCGCTTCAGCGCAACATGACGGACTATGGCGACCAGTACGCGGCGGCGATGAACTTTGCCATCCGCGGCATGGCGCGCGAGGCGGTTGCGGGCCAGTTGTTCATGGCGAGCCTCGCGCCGGAGCAGCGCACCCGCATCCGCGAGGAGGGATTTACCGGCTTCCGCCGCAGCTCCGCCGAATTCATCCTGACCACCGTCTGCGCGGCGATCCAGGGCGCGGGCAAATCCGCCAACGCCCGCCTGGTCGCCGCCGCCATTCGCGACACGCGCGAGGTCTGGGCGAGCTTCCTGCTGCCGCAGGACCGGGCCCGCGTGCTCGAGCAGCTTGCCGACCTTCCCAGATGGGCTCCGGACGAGACGGCGCGAACCGATCTCGCCGCCTTCACGGCCGCGCTGCGAGCGGTGAATTGATTCGCTCTCCTCGTCAGGCCGCGGCGCGGCCAAGGTCGAGCGACGGCCCGCGTTTCGTCGGGAAGCTCAGAGCGACCGCGACCGCGGCGAGCCCGATCGCGAACGAGCCGGCATGCAGCCATGTGTAGCGCTGGAAATTGTCGAACACGAGCCCGCCGGCCCAGGGGCCAAGCGCCATGCCGAGGCTGGCGAACGCCGATACCGCGCCGAACACGGTGCCCATGATGCGCGCGCCGAAGAACTCGCGAACCAGCACCGCATAGAGCGGCATCACCCCGCCATAGGCGAGGCCGAACACCACCGACAACGCGTAGAACTCGCCGAGCTGCGCCACGGCGAGATAGGTCGCGATGCACATCGCCTGCACGAACAGTCCGCCGACCAGCACCGGCTTTGCACCGATGCGGTCGGCCGCCGCACCCAGCAACAGGCGGCCGCCGAGGCCTGAGGCGCCGGCGACGCTGTAGACCGTCACCGCCGTGAGCGGGGCGATGCCGCACACCATCGCATAGGACACCATGTGGAAGATCGGACCGGAATGCGCGGCGCAGCAGGCGAAATGCGCCGCAGCGAGCGCGATGAATTGCGGCGTGCGCAGCGCCTGCGCCGCGGTCAGCTCGATCTGCGGTGCCGCGTCGCCGCTCGTCGGGGCCGCCGCGGCCGGTGCCGGTCGCACCAGGAAGCAGGCCGGGATCAGCAGCGCCCATGCAGCACAGCCGATCACCAGCATCGCGGTACGCCAGTCATAGGCGGTGATCAGCCAGCTCGCGGTCGGCGCGATCGTCACCGGCGCCACGCCCATGCCGGCGGAGACCAGTGCCACCGCAAGGCTCCGGTTCCTTTCGATCCAGGCGCTGGCGAGCGCCATCATCGGCGCGTAGAAGCTGCCGGCCGCAATGCCGATCAGCACGCCGAAGCAAAGCTGGAATTGCCACAGGCTGGCCGCCTGGCTCGCCGTGACGAGACCGAGCCCCAGCAGAACGCTTCCCGCGAGCACCACCATGCGCGTGCCGAACCGATCCGACAGCGCGCCCCACAGGAACGCGGCTACGCCCATGCAGAGGAAGTCCAGGGTTGCTGCCGCCGAGACGCCTGCGCGTGACCACCCCATCGCCTCCGAGATCGGCTGCAAGAACACCGCCAGCGACAGCATCGTGCCGAACCCGACACAGGTCATCAGCGCGCCCGCGGCGACCACGACCCAGCCATAGTCGAAGCGTGACGGCTTGCTCATGCGTTTCCCCGGCGCTGTTGGTTTTGTTGGTGGTGCGCGAGAAGGATGGTGGCGCATCCGACGGCGGAGGGCAAGGCGGGACGGGCGGAATGCTGACACCGTCTGGCTCCGATGCTAGCATGTCTTTGCGACGTTGTTCTCTTGAAGCTCACACGCACAGCAACGCGTGAGGAAGCAAGTCCAATGACATTGGAAGCGCTCTGCAAGCTGCGTGCTTGCTGCAGGTTTTTGATGCCTGTCATTTTCGCCGCCGCGCTCGCGGTGCCGCTCGCAAGCGCCCAGGACAGCCGAAGCGCTCCCGACGAGCCGGGGCCGGTGTTTTCGGATGGCGGTCCCGATGCCGAACTCTACGGCAAGGCATCCGGCTATCCGGCCGGCGCGCGGGGAACCAGCAACGAGCTCGACAAGCTGGTCGGGGCCTACAGCCATTTCGGCGACATCTATCCGTCGCGCCGGGTCGGTCGCGCCGCGACGCCCTGGTCGTTCAAGCGCGCGCCGGAGCCGACGATCGCCTACAGTTTCGATAACCAGCGGCTGAGCATCGCGGACTATCTCAAGCGCAACCCGGTGACGGGATTGCTGATCGCCAGGGACGACACGATCCTCTACGAGCATTATCAATATGCCCGGACCGACCGCGACCGCTTCCTGTCGCAGTCCATGGCCAAGACGCTTGTGGCCATGCTGGTGGGAATCGCGGTCTCCGAGGGGCGGATCAACTCGATCGACGATTCCGTCTCCACCTACGTGTCTGGGCTCGCAGGAACGGAATATGGCAGCACGTCCATCCGCGCCTTGTTGAACATGTCGTCCGGCGTGGAATTCTCTGAAGTCTATGACGGCAAGGACGACATAGCCCGGCTTGGACGCGCGCTGTTCGTCGGTGAGCCGAAAGACCCCGCATCCGTCGTCGCGCAATTCAACACGCGGTCGACGCCGCCGGGCACCAAATGGCACTACGCCAGCGTGGAGACCGAGATCCTCGGCCTGGTGCTGCGCGCGGCGACCGGCACGCCGCTCGCCGACTACCTCCACGATCGCATCTGGAGCGCCATCGGCACCGAGGCGGATGCGTCGTGGGCGATCGACGGCAGCGGGCAAGAGGTTGCATTCTGCTGCTTCAACGCCACCTTGCGCGACTATGCGCGCCTCGGGCGGCTGCTTGCAAACGACGGCGCCTGGGAAGGTCGTCAATTGATCCCACGGCAATGGCTGCTCGATGCCACGACCGTCAGACCGGGTGATGATCATCTCGCGCCGCGCGTGGCCACGCCTTATTTCGGCTACGGCTATCAGGTGTGGCTCCTTCCGGGTGAGCAGCGCAGATTTGCCCTGCTCGGCATCCGCGGTCAGGTCATCCTGGTCGATCCCGCCTCCAGGCTCGTCATGGTGCACACCGCGGTTCGCCAAAAGCCCTCCGAGCCGGGAAGCCTAAGGGAACCGCTCGCGTTGTGGTCCGCCGTGCTTCAACAACTCGGGAAATGATCTGACGGCACCCCAAGCCCGGAAATTCGACGGACCATGTCGGCACCGGTGGGTTTCGATCGTCCTTGGGTGGACACGTTCGGCCGGGGCAAGGACGGCCCCGACCGTCGCCTCGATCGCCATATTAAACTGGAGCACTGCCCATGAGGATCACCGTCGAAACCAGCGTCGCAGCCCCGATCGATCAGGTCTGGCAGGCCTACACGACGCCCGCCGACATCGTGAAGTGGAACGCGGCCTCCGACGATTGGCATACGACCAGGGCGACGGTCGATCTGCGGGAAGGCGGCGCCTTCTCGTCACGGATGGAAGCCAAGGACGGCAGCATGGGTTTCGACTTCGCCGGCACCTACACGAAGGTCGTCGCGCATAAGCGGATTGAATATATGCTCGGCGACCGCAAGGCCGAGGTCGAGTTCGTGCCCGGCCCGAACAGTGTCGTGGTCCGCGTCGTGTTCGATGGCGAGACGACGCATTCGGTCGAGCAGCAGCAGGCTGGCTGGCAGGCGATCCTCGACAATTTCAAGCGATACGTCGAGGCGAAACAGAGCGCGTGATCTCAGCGAGCCTAGCCCGACGCGGCCTGCATCAAAGACGCAGCGACAATGTCATCATCCCCCTGTTTTGCCCGACAAAGCAAACCGGCTTCGGACGATCAAAAAAGCCCAATGCCGCCAAGGGGTCGGCTACTGTGCATGGGGTTGTTTTCGCAATTTTTGCTTCGGCCGTGGCTAGCAGGTCGGACAGGACCCATCCAGCTCCGTCGTCATGGCCGGGCCTGACCCGGCATCCACGTCTCCGACAAGCCGCAAAAAGAAAATGCCCGGGAGGTGCCCGGGCATGAGGGTGACTGGCGATCGATCAAAGGACCTCGCTGTCAGCTATCCACCTTCAGCGCGGCAATGAAAGCTTCCTGCGGGATGTCGACCTTGCCGAACTGCCGCATCTTCTTCTTGCCTTCCTTCTGCTTCTCCAGAAGTTTTCGTTTACGCGTGATGTCGCCGCCGTAGCACTTTGCGGTGACGTCCTTGCGCAGCGCGCGGACGGTTTCGCGGGCGATCACCTTGCCGCCGATCGCCGCCTGGATCGGGATCTGGAACATGTGTGGCGGGATCAAATCCTTCATCTTCTCGACCATGGCGCGGCCGCGCCCCTCCGCACGGGTGCGGTGGACCAGCATCGAGAGCGCGTCGACCGGCTCGTTGTTGACGAGGATCTGCATCTTGACGAGATCGGCCGGCTTGTAGTCGGTGAGATGATAGTCGAACGAGGCGTAGCCCTTGGAGACCGATTTGAGGCGGTCGTAGAAGTCGAACACCACTTCGTTGAGCGGCAGGTCGTATTTCACCATCGCGCGCGAGCCGACATAGGTCAGCTCCTTCTGAGAGCCGCGGCGGTCCTGGCACAGCTTCAGCACGCTGCCGAGATATTCGTCGGGGGTGAGGATCGTCGCCTCGATCCAGGGCTCCTGGATTTCGGCGATCTTGACCACGTCGGGCATGTCGATCGGATTGTGGATCTCGATCTCGGTGCCGTCGTTGAGCTTCATCTTGTAGATGACGCTCGGCGCGGTCGCGATCAGATTGAGATCGAACTCGCGCGACAGCCGCTCCTGGATGATCTCCAGATGCAGCAGGCCGAGGAAGCCGCAGCGGAAGCCGAAGCCGAGCGCGGCGGAGGTCTCCATCTCGAACGAGAAGCTGGCGTCGTTCAGGCGCAGCTTGCCCATCGCGGCGCGCAGCGTCTCGAAGTCGTCAGCATCGACCGGGAACAGGCCGCAGAACACCACGGGGATCGCCGGCTTGAAGCCCGGCAGCATCTCGGTGACGGGCTTCCGGTCGTCGGTGATGGTGTCGCCGACGCGGGTGTCGGCGACTTCCTTGATCGCGGCGGTGATGAAGCCGATCTCGCCGGGGCCGAGCTCGTCGACCTGCGTCATCTTCGGCGTGAAGAAGCCGACGCGCTCGATGTCGTAAGCCGCACCCGTGCCCATCATGCGGACGCGGCTGCCCTTCTTCATGACGCCGTCGACGACGCGGATCAGAACGACCACGCCGAGATAGACGTCGTACCAGCTGTCGACCAGCAGCGCCTTCAGCGTCGCGTCGCGGTCGCCCTTCGGCGGCGGCAGGCGGGTGACGATGGCTTCCAGCACGTCGGGGACGCCGAGGCCGGTCTTGGCCGAGATCATCACCGCGTCGGAAGCATCGATGCCGATGACGTCCTCGATCTGCTGCTTGACCTTCTCGGGCTCGGCCGCGGGCAGGTCGACCTTGTTCAGGACCGGTACGATCTCGTGATTGTTGTCGAGCGCCTGGTAGACGTTGGCGAGCGTCTGCGCCTCGACGCCCTGGCTGGCATCGACCACCAGCAGGGAACCTTCACACGCCGCCAGCGACCGCGAGACTTCGTAGGCGAAGTCGACATGGCCGGGCGTGTCCATCAGGTTGAAGATGTAGTCCTTGCCGTCCTTGGCCTTGTAGGCGAGCCGCACCGTCTGCGCCTTGATGGTGATGCCGCGCTCGCGCTCGATGTCCATGGAATCGAGCACCTGCTCCTTGCCCGCCATCTCGCGGTCGGAGAGGCCGCCGGTCATCTGGATCAGGCGGTCGGCCAGCGTCGATTTGCCATGGTCGATATGGGCGACGATGGAGAAATTGCGGATGTTGGAAATGGGGACGGTCGTCATGGGCGCGGGATACCACTCACATCCCCGTGCGGCAACCATATTGCTGTAATTTCAGGGTCTTTCTTCACGCCAAGCTGATTCCACGCGTGCCCAAAACGCGCTAGGCAAGCGCCCATGTCGACCACTGCTTTACCGACCGCCAGAACGCGCACGAAGGCCCGCCTGAGCTTTGGCCGTTTCCGGGCCTGGCTGGTTGCCTGCGCGGTCCGCCCCGAGGCGAGATTGTGGCTGGTGATCCAGCTTGCCATCCTGCATGCGGTGCTCTGGACCTTCATCCTGATCAATCTGAAGGCGGCGCAGGACGTTCACATGGACGTCGCGGAAGCCTATGGCTGGGGTCAGAAATTCCTCTGGGGCTACGGCAAGCATCCGCCGCTGTCGGGCTGGGTCGCCGGGCTCTGGTTCATGGCGTTTCCGGCCGCGGACTGGGCCACCTATGCGCTGGCGATGGCGACGGTCGGTGCCGGCATGGTGATCTGCTGGCTCATCGCGATGCGCGTGGTGGATGCGCGGCGCGCCTTCCTGGTCGTGGTGATGGTCGCGCTCTACCCGATCTTCAATTTCAAGGGCTTCAAGTACAACCCGGATCTGCTCCAGCTGGTCACGCTGCCGCTGCTGGTGCTCGCTTATCTCAACGCGTTCGAGAAGCGCAGCTGGCAGTCCGGTCTCCTGCTCGGGTTGGCCGGCGCGCTGGCGCTGATGACGAAATACTGGGTGCTGACCATGATCGGCGCCATCGGGCTTGCCGCGCTGCTCCATCCGGAGCGGATGAGATTCCTGGCTTCGCCGGCGCCGTGGGTTGCGATTGCAACGATGGTCGTGGCGATGATCCCGCACGTGGTCTGGCTGGCGGATGCGCATTTCGTGCCGCTGACCTATGCCGGCGACACCTACAGCCTCGCAGACACCCGCCAGGTGCATCAGCTCGTCACCGGCTACATGCTGCACAATCTAGGACTGCTGGCATTGCCGGTCGCGCTCGCCGCGCTGGCGATGGCGCTGGTGCCGCCGTGGTTCACCTTGCTGTTGCGCGCGCCTTTGCGCATCGTCACGCGCGCCTGGGCGCGCGGCGCCAATCCGGGCGTCAACGTCTCGCAGGCGCTGAACGTGTGGATGATCCAGATCATCGTCGCGTTCGGCCCTCCGCTCGGCGCGCTGGCCTTCGGCGTCTACCTGAAGACCGATTGGGGCATCTCGCTGTTCTTCCTGGTGCCGCTCGCGCTGGTCGCGATTCCGGCGCTGCGGGTGCAGGGAACGGCGCTGTTCAACATCGCGGCGATCTGGCTCGTGCTCAGCGTTGCCACGCTCGCCGCCTCGCCCTGGATCGCCGCGCGCGAGATGACGGCCAATGCCGGCAACACGGCGACCTATGGCGCCCGCTCCGAGCTCGCACGCGAGCTGACCCAGGCCTGGCACGCGCGCTTCGCCTCGCGCTGGGCGGTCGTTGCGGGAACAATGGAGACGATCCAGCCGATGGTGTTCTACAGCCCGGATCATCCGGCCGCGTTCACGCCGAACGAGGCCTGGGGGTCCGGGCTGACCTCGCTCGACGACGCCAAAAGATACGGCTTCATCGGCGTGTTCGATGCGACCGACGACCGGCTGCCCAGGTTCGAGAAATGGGTTTCTGAGGTCGCTCCGAACGCCGAGCGCATCGTCATGACGACGCGCCGCTTCACCCACGGCAAGCCCGGCCCGGCGATGAGCTGGAACGTCTTCATCGCGCCGCCGGGAAAATAGCGAAGGTCTCGCAGGGGGCAGAGGCGCGGAGGCCGTGGCCACCATCTTTCGGCAATCGTGAGACACGCACGCTTTGCCTTGCCCGGCACGGAGCGCTTGGCGAGGGCCCTAGATCCCTTCCTCGTTGAACTTGCTTTCAACGAGCTCGGTAATGGCCGCGAGCGCGGCTGCCGCGTCGTTGCCGGCGGCGGCCACGGTGATCGTGGTGCCCGGTCCTGCCGCGAGCATCATCAGGCCCATGATCGAGGTGCCGCCGACGGTCTCGCCGCCGCGCGTCACCCAGACCTGCGCATCGAAGCGCTCGACCGCCTGGACGAATTTCGCGGAGGCCCGCGCATGCAGGCCGCGCTTGTTGATGATCAGGAGGTCCTTGGAGATCGCGCCCGCGGGCACGCCTGTCCCGGCTTGTGGCGCCTCGTCGCTCATTTGCCGGCGAGCACGCGGCTGGCGATGGTGACGTATTTGCGGCCCGCTTCCTGGGCCATCGCGATCGCGTCGGGCAGCGGACGCTCCTCGCGCACCTTGGCAAGCTTCACCAGCATGGGCAGGTTGATGCCCGCGAGCACCTCGACCTTGGGCCGGCTCATGCAGGATATTGCGAGGTTCGACGGCGTGCCGCCGAACATGTCGGTGAGGATCGCAACGCCGTCGCCGGAATCGACGCGGTTAACCGCCTCGATGATGTCGCTTCGGCAAAGATCGGAATCGTCTTCGGCACCGATCGTAATCGCTTCGATTTGCTTTTGTGGGCCCATGACATGTTCAAGCGCTGCCTTGAATTCGTCGGCAAGGCGCCCGTGGGTCACAAGTACTAGACCAATCATCGGAAAACTCCTCGCGGGCGCTTTTGGTGCACCGCACGAACGCGCCACTTTGACCATCCAGAGCCCCCGCGCAAGAGGGGATGTTGCGTATCTCCCTGAATCTAGACGGATGGATGAGGGGAGCTTCGCCGGTCTATTCGGTCGCGATACTGGGGTTCATATGGTTACCATTTCCCTTCAAACAATCGCCGGAAGAGTTAACGGAAGATGAACTCTTGGTAGTGGTCAAGGCCGCGACAACCAGCGGGAGGGGCGAATGGTCGCGGCCAACCGGGATTCGCGGTAATTCGACACCGAAAATGCTGATTTTCAGCGATTCGGCCGTCGGCAGGCGCTCGGCGTCGGCGGCATCCAGGTCGACCACGAGACCGACGGTCGCATGCTCCACAAAGTCGCAGCGGCGAATTCCAAGTCCCCGGACCTCGATCAGGCCGGCCAGTACCGGCGCGGGGCAAACCTCAATTTCATCGCCGACTGTCGCCAGATGGACACGGTCGTCCCCGACCAGGACGGCCGGCTCGATCACGCCGGAGCGTCCCGCCATGATCAAATCGAAGGCAAGGCGCGACTTGCCGGAGCCGGAGGGACCGCGGATCAGCACCGCCAGACGGCCAACCCTGACCGCGGAGGCGTGAACGCTGGGCCCGCTTTCGTTCAGGCTGCCCTGGCTCATAGCGCCGGCAGCCGCACCACGAAGCGCGCGCCCGCGACCGTCGGCACGCCCTCGTCATCCGGCGGGCCTGCGCGGTTCTCGGCCCAGATGCGCCCGCCATGGGCGTCCACGATCTGCTTGGAGATCGACAGGCCGAGGCCGGAGTTCTGGCCAAACCCCTGATGCGGACGATCGGTGTAGAAGCGCTCGAAGATGCGCTCCAGCGCGTCGTCGCGAATGCCGGGGCCGTCGTCGTCGACCACGATCTCGATCTCCCCGCGCGCGCGGCGGCAGGTGAGGCGCACCTTGCTGCCGGCTTCCGAGAACGACTGCGCGTTGGAGAGCAGGTTGGAGACCACCTGCCCGAGCCGTGAATCGTGGCCGGTCACGGCGAAGGCGTCGGTCGGGCTGCGGCCCTCGAAGCGGGTCTCGACCGCGACGTCATGGCCGAGCTTGGTCTCGTTGGCGACGGACACCAGCGTCGTCAGCAGGCGGCGCAAATCGACCGGGACGGCATCCTGGCGCTGTAATTCGGCGTCGAGGCGGCTGGCGTCGGAGATGTCCGAAATCAGCCGGTCCAGCCGCTTGACGTCGTGCTCGATCACCTCGAGCAGGCGCGCGCGGCTGTTCTCGTTGCGTGCCAGCGGCAGGGTCTCGACCGCGGAGCGCAGCGAGGTCAGCGGATTCTTCAGTTCGTGCGCAACGTCGGCGGCGAACATCTCGATGGCTTCGATCCGGCTGTAGAGCGCGCTGGTCATGTCGCGCAGCGCGCCGGAGAGATGGCCGATCTCGTCGCGGCGGCGGGTGAAGTCGGGAATCTCGATGCGGGCCTTGATGCGGCGGCGGACGCTCTCGGCGCTGTCGGCGAGCCGGCGCACCGGCCCGGCGATCGTGCTGGCGAGCAGCAGCGACAGCATGATCATGACCGCAGCGGCAACACCGCCGACCTTCAGGATGGCGAGGCGTTCGGCCGTGACCATCTGGTCGATGTCGTCGCCTTGCGTCGACAGCATCAACGCGCCGTGGATCGCGCGTGAGCGCAGCACGGGGACCGCGACCGAGACGATCACCTCGCCGCGCGCATTGACCCGCACCATCGAGCGCTTCTGGCCCTGGAGCGCATCGCCCACCTCGGCATAGCCGTTGCCGTTCTCGGGGCCGAGCTCGCGATAGAGCGGGAGGTCGCCGCGGTTCAGCCAGGTGCGCACCGCGACCATGCCGCGCTCGACGAAGCCGGGCTTCTCGGCCGGCGGCGGCAGGTCGAGGCGCAGCACGTTTTCGAGGTTGCGGCTGTCGAGCAGCAGGCTGCCGTTCGGATCGTAGATGCGGGCGCGCGTCTTGGTCGGCGAGATCAGCGTGCGCAGCACCGGCGCCACGCGCTCAGGGTTGATCGGGAAGTCCAGCGGCGAATATTCGTCCGGGCCGCCATAGGTCTCGCCCGGCTTGAGGTCGAGCAGCCGGTCGGGATCGATGGTGATGGCGTTGGTCTGCACCGTGGCGGAGGCCGCGATTGCACCGGCGATGATCTCGGCCTGCACCAGCAGGCTCTGCGCCCGCGCGTCGATCAGGCCGGCGCGGAATTGCGACAGGTACAGGATGCTCGCCACCAGCGCGACGAGGCCGGCGAGGTTGAGCGAGACGATGCGGCGGGTCAGGCTGGAGAAGGACAGCGCGAAGAAGAATTGCCCGGCGCGCTTGAGCCAGTTCAGCGGGCGGAAGCCCCTCTGCGGCTTGTCCTCGACGACGTGCTCGGAAACGCCGTCGGATGCGATATCCCCGGCGCTCTGGTTCTCATCAGGCTGCGTTCGGTCCAGCAATGCTTACGCCCGCGTTAGGACAGCTCGTATGAAAGGGTCCCCGCATCCTAGAGCCATCCCGGTCGTGATGGAATCAGAACCGGCAATGCTCTCAGTCTTCGTGCAGGCGCCTCGCGCCTCAGGCTTCCTTGAAGCGGTAGCCGACGCCGTAGAGCGTCTCGATCATCTCGAACTCGTTGTCGACCACCTTGAACTTCTTGCGCAGCCGCTTGATGTGGCTGTCGATGGTGCGGTCGTCGACATAGACCTGATCGTCATAGGCGGCGTCCATCAGCGCATTGCGGCTCTTCACCACGCCGGGCCGGGTCGCCAGCGCCTGCAGGATCAGGAATTCGGTGACGGTCAGCGTCACCGGCTCGTTCTTCCACGTGCAGGTATGCCGTTCCGGATCCATGCGGAGCAGGCCGCGATCGAGCGCCTTGGCGTCGTTCTCCTTGGGCGCGACGGTCGGATCCTTCGGCGCCGAGCGGCGCAACACCGCCTTGACGCGCTCGACCAGGAGGCGCTGCGAGAACGGTTTGCGGATGAAGTCGTCGGCGCCCATCTTGAGGCCGAACAGCTCGTCGATCTCTTCGTCCTTGGAGGTCAGGAAGATCACCGGCAGGTCGGACTTCTGCCTGAGGCGGCGCAGCGTCTCCATGCCGTCCATGCGCGGCATCTTGATGTCGAGGATGGCGAGATCGGGCTGGGTGGTGCGGAAACCGTCAAGCGCGGAGGCGCCGTCGGTGTAGGTCATGATGCGGTAGCCTTCGGCTTCCAGCGCGATCGAGACGGATGTGAGAATGTTGCGGTCGTCGTCGACCAAAGCGATTGTGGGCATGAGCCTCTGCTTTCTGCTGTCCGTTTGGGTCGTGGCTTGAAACGGCGAGCAATCCACTGATGCGCCGCATACATGGGTGCCGAATTGGCGTTCGAACCTTGTCACCGAGCAATGCAAGCTGGGCTGAAGTGTGACCAAGTTCCACGAAACACGGCAGATTCGCCGCATGTCGACCCATAACCAGGCCCTCGTTTACCCGAAAAAAGCCCCCCCTTGCAACCACCTGAACCGAGAAAGCCGATGCAACCGACCCCTGATTTCGACCCCGCAAAGCTCGCCAAATCCCTGCTGCGGCGATCGCGGCAGGGGGCCTTGGCCACCCTTATGGTCGGCAGCGGCGACCCCTATTGTTCCCTGGTCAATCTGGCCAGCCATCCCGACGGCTCGCCCATCCTGCTGATCTCTGGCCTCGCCGTACATACGAAGAACATCCTGGCCGATAGCAGGGTCTCGTTGATGCTGGACGAGCGCGCGGCGGGCGATCCGCTGGAAGGCGCCCGGATCATGCTGTCCGGCCGGGCTGAGCAGGCGGAGTCCGACAAGGATCTGCTCCAGCGGCGGTATCTCAATGCGCATCCGTCGGCGGAGGCCTTTGTTTCCTTTAAGGATTTCTCCTTTTTCCGGATATGCCCGACGGGAACCCATCTGGTTGCCGGCTTCGGCCGGATCGTCGACCTTAAGCCCCCTCAATTCCTCACCGACCTCGCCGGCGCCGAGGATCTGCTGGCGGTGGAGGAGGGGGCTGTCGCGCATATGAATGCCGATCATCGCGACACCATGGGCCTCTATGCGACCAAGCTCCTCGGCGCTGCCGCGGGTGACTGGCGCTGCACCGGCTGCGATCCGGAAGGCCTCGACCTGCAGGACGGCCAGACCGCGTTGCGGCTGGACTTCCCGGAGCGGGTGACGAACGGCACGTCGCTGCGCAAGATGCTGGTGCGCCTGGCTGGCGAAGCGCGCACGAAGGTGGACCAGAACGTAAAGAATTGAACGCCGCGAGCCATCGCTGCGACCCAAGACGGTCAGGTCGTTAGGCTCGCAGCGAGAAGGGTTCATGACGCGTCGTCGTTTGGCATTGGCTGCGGGTCTGGCGCTCGCGATCACCACGTCGTTTGCCGCGCCGGGCCTTGCCCAGAAGGCCGACCTCTCGGCGCAGAGCGCGCGCATCAATGCTCTCCGCAGCGCCGGCAAATACTCCGAGGCGCTGCCGCTGGCGCAGGCCATGGTGACCTCGCTCGAGAATACCACCAACAGCCGCGATCTTGCCGCCGCACTCAACAATCTCGGGCAGATCTACGCCGATCAGGGCCACGACGATCAGGCCGAGCCGCTCTACAAGCGGGCCATTGCTTTGATGGAGAAGGGGACCGGTCAGGGCAGTGTCGAGATCGCGCCGCTCCTGAACAATCTGGCAGCACTCTATCAGCGGCAGAGCCGCTTCTCCGAAGCCGAGCCGCTGTTCAAGCGCGCGCTGGCCGTCAGCGAAAAGAGCCTGTCGCGCGAGCATCCCGATGTCGGCCGTGCTCTGAACAATCTCGCCACGCTCTACGTGAAGCAGGAGCATTTTGCCGAGGCCGAGCCGCTGTTTCAGCGCGCGCTTGCGATCTACCAGAAGGCCGCCGGGCCCGAGCATCCCGCGGTTGCCACCGTCCTCAACAATATCGGCCAGGTCGATCGCGACCTCAACCGCGATGCGGATGCCGAAGCGCCGATCAAGCGCTCGCTCGCGATCCGCGAAAAGGTGCTGGGGGCGGATCATCCCGACGTGGCGCGCTCGCTCAACAATCTCGCCGGGCTTTACGAGCACCAGCAGCGCTATGCCGAGGCCGAGCCGCTCTATCGCCGCGCGCTGTCGATCCGCGAGCGTGCGCTCGGACCCGATCACCCCGATGTGGCGACCTCGACGAACAATCTCGCATACTTCCTTCAGGTGTCGGGCCGCACCGCCGAGGCCTTGCCGTTCGCGCAGAGAACGCTTGCCGCCAATCGCGCACAACTGCGTACCGTGCTGCCGGTTCTGTTCGCCGCGCGGCAGCAAACGCTGCTGGCGAACGACAAGGCGCTCGACGAGGCGATCGGTGCGATCCAGCGCGGCACGCAATCCTCCGCGGCCTCTGCCGTGAACAAGCTTGCGGTGCGATTGGCCGCCGGGAGCGACCGGCTCGCCGAACTGGTGCGCCGCGAACAAGATCTCGCGGCCGAGGCCGAGGCGCTCGACAAGGCCATCATCACCGCGGTGTCGAAGCAATCGGCGCAGCGCGACGTCGCAGCCGAGCAGCGCAACCGCGCGCGGATCGCTACGATCGCGAACGAGCGCGCGGGCTTGCAGAAGACGCTCGCGCTCGAGTTTCCCGACTACGCCTCGCTCTCCAATCCGCTGCCGCTGGCGGTGAAGGACATCCAGCCGTTGCTGTCGGCCGATGAGGCGATGGTGATCTATTCGGTCGTCGACAAGCAGAGCTATGTCATCGCGATCACGCGCGACGGCGCCGACTGGAAGGAGATCCCGCTCGGCGCGGACGCGATGGCGCGGAAGGTGTCGGCGTTCCGCAGGGGGCTGGATGTCGGCAAGGCGCGCGACGCCTCCGGCAAGTCGGGCCTGTTCGATCTCGCGCTTGCCAACGAGCTCTATGCCGCGCTGCTCGGCCCGGTCGAGGCACTGACAAAGGACAAGCGCAATCTCTTGGTCGTGCCGTCGGCGGCGCTGACCGCCTTGCCGTTTCATCTGCTGGTGACGGAGAAGCCGCAGGCTGCGATCCCGGACCGGCTCGAAGGGTATCGCGACGCCGCCTGGCTGCTGCGGCGTCAGGCCGTCTCGGTGCTGCCCTCGGTGATCAGCCTGAAATCCCTCCGCGCCTTCACCCGCAGGGATCAGGGCGTGAAGCCGATGACCGGCTTCGGCGATCCCGTCTTCAACCCCGCTACCGAAGCACCCGCCGACCGTCGCGCGGCAGGCGGCAAGGTCGTGGCGCGCAGCATTGCGACGATTGCCTATACCGATTTCTGGCGTGGCGCGGGCGTCGACCGCGCGCGGCTTGCGCAGGCGCTGCCGCAACTGCCTGACACCGCCGACGAGCTGACTGCGGTGGCAAGAGACGTCGGCGCCACTAATGCCGACATCCATCTCGGACGCGACGCCAGCGAAACGACGCTGAAGCGTGCAGCGCTTGCTCAATACGGCATCATCTACTTTGCCACCCATGGTCTCGTTGCCGGCGACGTCAAGGGACTGGGCGAGCCGTCGCTTGCGCTGTCGATTCCAGATCAGCCGTCGGAGCTCGACGACGGCCTTCTGACCGCGAGCGAAGTGGCCCAGCTCAAGCTCAACGCCGATTGGGTTGTGCTGTCGGCCTGCAACACCATCGCCGGCGACAAGCCCGGTGCCGAAGCGCTGTCCGGATTGGCGCGCTCGTTCTTCTACGCAGGAGCCCGCGCGCTGCTGGTCTCGCATTGGGCCGTGGATTCGGAAGCCGCCACCCGCCTCACCACATCGACGTTCGAGCTGCTCAAGAACGAACCGAAAATCGGCCGTTCCGAAGCCTTGCGCCGCGCGATGTTAACCTTTGTCGATGACACCTCCTCGCCCCGTAATGCCTATCCCGCGATGTGGGGACCTTTCGCATTGATCGGCGAAGGCGAGGTACGATAAGCCGGCAGCCGGAATTGTGCGTCGCAAAAACCCTGATTAACGTCGAATTGCACGTTTGGTTGCGCGATCATCTGGGATTTTGTGGTGCACATGCTCAAAGCTGACATGCGCGACGTTTGGCGCGGTCCTTGAATAAACCAAATCCTGCGGGATCGGCTTGGCAACGCCAGCGTTCATGATTATTAGGTCGTTCAGCCGAGGCCGAATGGCCCTTTCATCACGGTGACTGCGATGGCGCTCAAACTTGGTCGCGCTGAATGTCGCGGGTTCTAGGAGGATTTTTCGTGCAAGAGACGGGCGTGCGCAACGGTGCCTTCGGCGCCGACAAGTTCGGCTTAAAAAATCTCAAGCAGGTTCACTGGAACCTCGGTGCGCCGCAGCTCTATCAATACTCGCTCGCTGCGGGCGAGGCGGTGCTGTCCGCTGACGGCGCGCTCTGCGCCGACACCGGCGAGTTCACCGGGCGCAGCCCGAAGGACAAGTTCACGGTGCGTGACGCCACCACCGACAAGAAGATGTGGTGGGCCGGCAACCAGTCCATCACCGCAGAGCAGTTCGAGACGCTCTATCAGGATTTCCTCAAGCACGCCGAAGGCAAGAAGCTGTTCGCGCAGGATCTCTACGGCGGCGCCGATCCGGCCTATCGGATCAAGACGCGCGTCTTCACCGAGCTCGCCTGGCACTCGCTGTTCATCCGTACGCTTCTAATCCGCCCCGAGGCGATCGAGCTGTCGACCTTCGTGCCGGAGCTCACCATCATCGATATGCCAAGCTTCCGCGCCGATCCGAAGCGTCACGGCTGCAAGTCGGAGAACGTCGTCGCGATCGACTTCGCCCGCAAGATCGTCCTGATCGGCGGCTCCTACTACGCCGGCGAGATGAAGAAGTCGGTCTTCACCACGCTGAACTATTATCTGCCCGAGCGCGGCGTGATGCCGATGCATTGCTCGGCCAATGTCGGCGCCAAGGGCGACACCGCGATCTTCTTCGGCCTGTCGGGCACCGGCAAGACCACGTTGTCGGCCGATCCCAACCGCACTCTGATCGGCGACGACGAGCACGGCTGGGGCCCGAACGGCGTCTTCAATTTCGAGGGCGGCTGCTACGCCAAGTGCATCAAGCTGTCGCAGGAAGCCGAGCCGGAGATCTATGCGGCATCGACGCGCTTCGGCGCGGTGCTCGAGAACTGCGTGCTCGACGAGGACACCCGCGCGGTGGATTTCGACGACGGCTCCAAGACCGAGAACACCCGTTCGGCCTATCCCCTCGACTTCATCCCGAACGCCTCGCGCACCGGCCGCGCGCCGCAGCCGAAGAACGTGGTGATGCTCGCCGCCGACGCCTTCGGCGTGCTGCCGCCGATTGCAAAACTCTCGCCGGCGCAGGCGATGTACCACTTCCTGTCCGGCTACACCGCCAAGGTCGCCGGCACCGAGCGCGGTCTCGGCAACGAGCCGCAGCCGGAATTCTCCACCTGCTTCGGCTCGCCCTTCCTGCCGCTCGATCCCTCGGTTTACGGCAACATGCTGCGTGACCTCATCGCCCAGCACAATGTCGATTGCTGGCTGGTCAACACCGGCTGGACCGGCGGCAAGTACGGCGTCGGCTCGCGCATGCCGATCAAGGTGACGCGCGCACTGCTCACCGCCGCGCTCGACGGTTCGCTTCGCAACGTCGAATTCCGCACCGACAAGTATTTCGGCTTCGCGGTCCCGACCGCGCTGCCCGGCGTGCCCGCCGAGATCCTCAACCCGGTCAACACCTGGAAGGACAAGGACGAGTTCGACAAGACCGCCCGCGCGCTGGTCGGCATGTTCCAGAAGAACTTCGCCAAGTTCGAGGCCCAGGTCGACGCCGAGGTGCGCGCTGCCGCCCCGGAGGTGAAGCTCGCGGCGGAGTAATCTTCGCCCGGTTTGAATTGCAAGAGGGCGGCCGCGAGGCCGCCCTCTTTGTTTGTGCCGGGATCTTTGCGTCGTCATTGCGAGCGCAGCGAAGCAATCCAGAATCCCTCCGCGAAGAGATTCTGGATTGCTTCGTCGCTGCGCTCCTCGCAATGACGAGTTTGAAAATCAGCTCACGCCTTGAAATACGCGATCTGTGTCGTGGTTGCGAGCAGCCGGCCGTTCGGCGACCACAGCTCGGCATTCTGGTCGGCGTAGCTCTTGTGCATGATCTTCGAATCGGCCGTCGCCAGCACGCGTGTGATGTTCTCGGCCGCGAGCGCTTCGCTGTCGGTGTGGAAGTAGGTCGTCAGCGACACCGTGCCGAACGGCACCAGCTCGCGCCGCGCGTGGAAGATGCGGCCGAAGAAGGCGTCGGACATCGACATCAGCGACGGCATGTCGAGCTTGCGCGGCTCGCGGTCGCTGATCCAGATCTTCGAATAGGTGCTGGCAAGCTCAGGCTGCGGCGGGCCGATCCGCATCTCGCCCTCGACGAAGCGGAATTCGTACTGGTTGGCCCAGGAGGCCTTGATCTTCGGGAAGGGCAGGGTCTCCTCGAATGGCTTTGCTTCCGGATATTGCGCCACCCGGTGCTCCCAGGACGGCCGCCGCTCGGCGAACACGGCGGTGGCGAGCGTTGCGACCTCGCCGCCGCCCTGGCTGAGTTCGACGCTCCAATGCTGGCTTGAGCGGTTGGCCTTCACCAGCCGCACGTCGAGATCGAACGGCCCCTTGGCGATCGGCGCGCAATAGTTGACGGTGAGGGCGAGCGGGTCGCCGGCGGCTTGCGGATGCTCGATCAGCGCGCGCAGGATGGTGGCGGCGGTGACGCCGCCGAACGGACCGACAAAGGCCCAGTAATCGTCGCTGGTGTGCCCCTGCCAGCTGGAGTCGCCGGCGGTGACGCGGGTGGCGTCGTCGAAGGGATGCGGAAGCTTGGCGTGCATTTGTCGATCCGGCGTTCAATGACGGACGTCATATCACGTCCGTCGCCGGCTTGTGCAACTACCTGCGGGGTAACGCCGCTTCCACGTGCGGAAAAATCAGCCGGCGGCGTCGCGCAGGTTCGGCAGCAGCGGTGTGGTCGGATTCACCGGCACGTTCCAGATTTCTTCGGCATATTCGCGGATGGTGCGGTCGGAGGAGAACCACGCCATGCGCGCGACGTTGAGGATGGACGCGCGGGTCCAGGCCGGCGCCACCTGCCAGCGCGCGTCGACCGCGCGCTGCGCCTCGTAATAGGAATCGAAATCGGCGCTGACCATGTAATGGTCGAGATAGCGCAACGCATGTGCGATCGACTCGAAACGTCCGGGGTCGCCGGGCGAGAACTCGCCGGCACCGATCGCGTTGATGGCGCGCGAGAGCTTCGGCGAATTGCGGATCACGTCGGAAGCGTCCAGCCCCTGCTTGCGCCGGATCATCACGTCGCCCGCTTCCATGCCGAAGATTGCGATGTTCTCCGCGCCGACATGGTCGCGGATCTCGATATTGGCGCCGTCGAGCGTGCCGATGGTGAGGGCGCCGTTGAGCGACAGCTTCATGTTGCCGGTGCCGGACGCCTCCATGCCTGCGGTCGAGATCTGCTCCGACAGGTCGGCCGCGGGAATGATCACCTCGGCGAGGCTGACATTATAGTCCGGCAGGAACACGACCTTGAGCTTGCCGCCGATCGCGGGATCGTTGTTGACGACCTCGGCGACGTCGTTGATCAGCTTGATGATCAGCTTGGCATAGCGATAGCTCGCCGCCGCCTTGCCGGCGAAGATCTTCACCCGCGGCACCCAATTGCCGGTGGGATCGTCCTTGATCGCCTGGTACAGCGCGACGGTCTCGATGATATTGAGCAGCTGGCGCTTGTATTCGTGGATGCGCTTGATCTGCACGTCGAACAGCGCGCTCGGGTCGACCTTGATGCCGAGCCGTTCGCCGATGAGGCGCGCCAGCGCGGTCTTGTTGTGAAGCTTGACGCTGCGGAACCGCTTCTGGAATTCGACGTCGCTGGCGCGCGCCTCGATCAGGCTGAGCTGGGTGGGATCATCGAGCACGGCCTCGCCGCAGGTCTCGCGCAACAGATCGGTCAGCCGCGGGTTCGCCAGCATCAGCCAGCGCCGGAAGGTGATGCCGTTGGTCTTGTTGGTGATGCGGCCGGGATAGAGATGGTTGAGATCGTGGAACACCGTCTCGCGCATCAGGTCCGAATGCATCGCCGAGACGCCGTTGATGCGGTGCGAGCCGACGAAAGCGAGCTGGCCCATGCGCACGCGCCGGCCGCTCCTCTCGTCGATCAGCGAAACCGAGGCGCGGAAGTCGATGTCGCCGGGGCAGCGCGCTTCGGCGAGCGCCAGATGCTGCACGTTGATACGGTAGATGATCTCCAGGTGCCGCGGCAGCAGCCGCTCGAACAGCTCGACCGGCCAGGTCTCCAGCGCCTCGGGCAGCAGCGTGTGGTTGGTGTAGGAGAGCGTGGCGACCGTGACCTTCCAGGCCTCGTCCCAGCGGAAATTGTGCAGATCGACGAGGATGCGCATCAGCTCGGTGACGGCAAGACTCGGATGAGTGTCGTTGAGCTGCACGGCGACCTTGCTCGACAGGCTGCGCAGCTGGCCGTCGGAGGCAAGGTGCCGCTTGATCAGATCCTGCAGCGAGGCCGAGACGAAGAAATATTCCTGGCGCAGGCGCAGCTCGCGGCCCGCCGGGCTCTCGTCGTTCGGATAGAGGAATTTGCAGATCGCTTCGGCGCGCGACTGCTCGGCGCTGGCGCTGACATAGTCGCCCTTGTTGAAGGCATCCAGCTTCAACGGATCGGGCGAGCGCGCCGACCACAGGCGGAGCGCGTTGACGTGCTGGCCGCGCCAGCCGACGATCGGCGTGTCATAGGCGATCGCCTGCACGGTCTCGCCCGGATGCCAGATCGCGCGGTCGCGGCCCTTGTCGTCGACATGCTCGACGCCGCCGCCGAAATTGATGTCGTAGATCACCTCGGGCCGCTGCAATTCCCAGGGATTGCCGAAGCTCAGCCATTCGTCCGGATATTCCTGCTGCCAGCCCTGGTTGATGATCTGGCGGAACAGGCCGTAATCATAGCGGATGCCGTAGCCGATCGCGGGGATCGACAGCGTCGCCATGCTCTCCATGAAGCAGGCGGCGAGGCGCCCGAGGCCGCCATTGCCGAGGGCTGCATCCGGCTCGCATTTGCGCAGCTCCGGCAGCGAGACGCCGAGATCGCCGAGCGCCACCTCGAAGATCTTGAGCAGGCCCATGTTGTTGAGCCCGTCGCTGAAGAGACGGCCGATCAGGAATTCGAGCGAGAGATAATAGACGCGCTTGCGGCCCGCATCGTAGCTGTGCTTCTCGGCCGTGAGCCAGCGATGCACGACACGGTCGCGCAGCGCCAGTGCCGCGGCCTGGTACCAATCGTGCTTGGTCGCCATGCCCGCATCCTTGCCGATGGCAAGGCGCAGCTTCGCCAGGATCGTGCCCTTGATCTCGGCCAGCGCGAGTTCGTCGATCGGCTGGACGGGGGCGGGAAAACTGGGCTGGAACGATTGATCTTGCAAAGCCATCACTTCCTGGTCGAACACATCACTAACCCTACGCGTCCTGCCGCTGCACCGGAACTGTCACTGAAGCGGTCGTGCACTGCGTTGGCGTAAATTTATGCAAGGAACGGGCCGATTTGGGAACCCGGGCGAGCACGGAGAAACCGGGATTCGACGATAGATTGCCGGTCAATTCAGCCATCAGTGTGGAGGAATGATCTGCGAAACTGCCGAGCGGCTTCACGCTGCCTTGGCCTGCACCGTATCGCAAAACTCGGCGAGACGATCCGCAAGGCGCAGCGTCGCCGGGCTCGCATCAGGCGAGGCCATCAGCGCGACCTCGGTCTTGTTGATCGGCGCAAAACCGTCCTTCGCCGTCAGCACGCGGTGGTCGGACTGGATCGACATCTCCGACAGGATGCTCAGCCCCATGCCGGCGGCGACCGCGGCCTGGATGCCTGACAGGCTCGACGAGGAATAGGCCATGTGCCAGGCGCGGCCGACGCTTTCCAGCGCGTGGATGGCGCCGGCCCGGTAGAGGCAGCCGGACGGGAAGCCGATCAGCGGCACGGACGCGGCGTGGACGTCGACCGGATGGCTCTTGCTGGTGACCCAGTGGACACGCTCCGGCCAAACCGCGATCGCGCCCTTCTCGCCGGCCGCACGCTTGAACAACGCAAGATCGAGCTCGCCGCGTTCGAGATCGCGCGCCAGATGCTTGCTCTGATCGGCGCGCACGTCGAGCCGGAGGCCCGGATGCGAGCGTGAGAACGCCCCCAGCAGTTTGGTCAGCCGGTACGCCGCGAAATCCTCGGGGATGCCGAGCCGGATCGCGCCTTCGCCGTCCGGCTGGCGCAGCACGTCGCGCGCCTCCTCGGCGAGCGAGAGCAGACGCCGCGCATAGGACAGCAGCCGTTCGCCGGCCTCGGTCGGGCGCACGTTCTTGCCGTCGCGATGCAGCAGCACCTGGCCGACGTCGTCCTCCAGCCGCTTGATCTGCTGGCTGACGGTCGATTGCGTGCGGTGGACGCGCTCGCCGGCGCGAGTGAAGCCCCCGGCCTCGACCACCGAGACGAAGCTGCGCAGCAGCTCGAGATCGAGCATGGCGGCCTCCATTCGAAAATCAACTGATCATGAGTTAATCATTTAATTTCCAAATGGCAAGCTTGCCCTCTAGATCGAGGCCCAGGAGAATGCCCCATGTCGCTTGCCCCCTCGATTCCCGTTCCTCGCACCCGCTTCAACACGTTGCCGCTCGCCATCGGCCTGTTCTGCCTGCTCTGGAGCTACGCCTTCGTCGCCGGCAAGATCGGCGTCACCCATTGCCCGCCGCTGATCCTGCTCGCCGCGCGTTTCTCGCTCGCCGGCATCTTGATCCTGGGCGCCACGCTGATGCGCGGCGACTGGTCGTTGTCGTGGCGCGACGCCGCGATCTTCGCGGTGCTCGGGATTGCCAACAACGCGCTCTATCTCGGCCTCGGCTACACCGGCCTGCAATCAGTCTCGGCCGGCCTCGGCGGCCTGATCGTCTCGGCCAATCCGGTGTTTACCGCAGCGCTCGCCGCGCTGCTGCTCGGCGAAGGCATGACCTGGCGCAAGGCAAGCGGCCTGCTGCTCGGCGTCATCGGCGTGACGCTGATCGTCTGGCATCGCCTGTCGGTCGGCACCGACTCGCTTCACGGCATCCTCTTCACGCTGGCCTCGCTGGCCTCGCTCGTCGCCGGGACGATCCTGTTCAAGCTGCTGGCGCCAAAGGGATCGCTGTGGATCGGCAACGGCGTGCAGAACCTCGCTGCCGGCATCGCGCTGACGCCGGTTGCGCTGACCTTCGCCGACGTGCACGCGATCGACTATACGCCCGGGCTGATCGGCGCCTCTGCGTTCCTCGTGCTCGGCGGCTCGATCCTCGCCTATTGGCTCTGGTTCCATCTCCTGAAAGTGTGCGGCGCCACCGCCGCCAGCGCCTATCATTTCCTGATGCCGCCGCTCGGCATGCTGTTCGCGTATCTGGTCCTCGGCGAGCATGTCGAGGCGCGCGACCTGCTCGGCATCATTCCGGTCGCGCTCGGCATCTACCTGGTGACGCGGCCGGCAAAGCTTGTTTCGTAAAAGGAGAGTTCTCTCATGCCCGTGACCATCACCCTGATCGGCGGCCCGACTGCGCTGATCGAGATCGACGGTTTCCGCCTGCTCACCGATCCGACCTTCGATGCGCCCGGCGCCTATCGGCTGCCGCATGTGACGCTGGAGAAGACCATCGGCCCCGCGCTGGGGCCCGATGCGATCGGCCCGGTCGATGCCGTGCTGCTCAGCCACGACCAGCATTCGGACAATCTCGACAATTCCGGTCGCGACTTTCTCCACAAGGTCAAGCGCGTGCTGACGACGGAGGCGGGGGCAAAGCGTCTCGGCGGCCATGCCGAAGGCCTTGCGCCCTGGAGCACCGCACATCTGAAGGATGGTGACGGCAACACGCTGACCATCACCGCAACGCCGGCGCGCCACGGCCCGGCCGGTATCGAGCCGCTGTCGGGCGACGTCATCGGCTTCGTGGTGGCTTCGAGCCGCAAGGATACCAGCACGGTCTATGTCAGTGGCGACACCACCTGGTTCGACGGCGTCGCCGAAGTGGCGCGCCGCTTCAAATGCGGCGTGGTGCTGCCGTTCGCCGGCGCCGCGCAGACGCGCGGGCCGTTCCATCTCACGATGGACACCAACGACACCATCGAGACGGCGCGCGCCTTCCCCGATGCGACGATCGTGCCCGTGCACACCGAAGGCTGGGCGCATTTCCGCCAGAACAGCGAGGATCTGCGCAAGACGTTCGATGTGCTCGGCTTCGGAACGCGGCTGCGGCTGCTGGAGCCGGGCGTTCCGACGGTGATCGAGGCGCCGTGAGCTGACGCGTGGCGAACGCTCCCCGCCTCGTCATGGCCGGGCTTGACCCGGCCATCCCGTTCTTTGTCGCACACGAGAACAGTGGACGCCCCGGCGCCGAAGAGGCTTCGGCCGCGGGCCAAGCCCGGGCAGGACGGCAAGTGAGCGGCAGTCTGCGCCCTCAATCTTTCCGGAACACGATCGACGCCATCCATCCCGTCATCAGCGCCATCGCGGCGGTGACGAGGCCGTAGATCAACCCGTTCTGCCGCGCAGTGGTGGCGACGAACTGCTCGAAGCCGACCTTGACGATCTCGAACGCGGTGTCGGTCTTGCCGATGAACGCGCCGTTCGCAAACAGTCTGATCTCGACCTCATAGGTGCCGATCGGCACCTCCGCCGGCAGCGGGATGCCGGTGCGGAACAGGGTCGGCGTCAGGAACGTGACGGCGCTGCCGTCCTCGCGATAGAGCCCGCGCTGGGTGCGCAGGCGGATGAAGGCCGAGCGGAACACATCGTTCGGCACCACGTCGGCAAAGTCGCCACTGACCCGCTGGGTCAGCAGCACGTTGTTCAAACCGACCTGCTGCCGCCGCGCGATTTCGGGCGAGGTGATCGCGTCGAAGGGACGGTTGGCGAACAGCGCCAGATAGCTCGGCACCTGCAGGAACTGGCGGTAGTCGGTGTTGATCCAGATGCCGAAGGTACGCTCTTTCCGCCGCGTCACCATGTCGGCGCGCGGGCCCATCACGGTGACGACGAGATCATAGGCGGTACGATCGGCAGGCGTCGTCGCGTCCTTCTCGACCGAGCCGAACAGCACCAGCTCCTCGCCGGAATAGTTCGGGGTCACCGTGACGCGGTGGTTGGAGACCGACACGATCAGCCGCTCGGCGCGCGCGGCGGAGCCGAGCAGCAGGACGAGGAGAAGTGCGAGCGCTCCGCGCATCAACCGTTTGCTCCGAACTCGCGGATGGTGAAGAGATCCGAGGGTTGGATCACCAGCTCGACCGCGAAACGGATTCCGACCGAGAGGATCAGAAGGCCGAGCAGCAGCCGCAGCTGCTCGCCGCGGATCTTCTGCCCGGCACGGACGCCGAACTGCGCGCCGGTGACGCCGCCGACCATCAGGATCAGCGCCAGCACGGCATCGACGAGATGATTGGTCACCGCGTGCAGCATGGTCGCGAACAGCATCGTGACCAGCGTCAGCACCATCGAGGTCCCGATCACCGTCGAGGTCGGCACGCGCAAGAGATAGATCATGATCGGCACCAGGATGAAGCCGCCGCCGATGCCCATGATGGCGCCGATGAAGCCGATCAGGATGCCGACGATCACCACGGGGATGACCGAGAGATAGATCTTGGAGCGCTTGAACCGCATCTTCAGCGGCAGGCCGTGGATCCAGTTGTGGGTCCGGCGCGGCGGCAGCGCGCCGCGCCGGGTCCGCAGCAGGGCGCGCAGTCCTTCCGAGAACATCAGGCTGCCGACGGTGGTGAGCAGCACGACGTAGGAGAGCGCGATCATCAAATCGAGCTGGCCGAGCGCGCGCAGCTGCGTGAAGGTCCACACCCCGAGCGCGGTGCCGGTGACGCCGCCGCAGAGCAGGACGCCCGCCAGCGCCGGGTCGATCGCACGCCGCCGCCAGTAGGACAGCGCGCCGGAAAACGAGGAGGCCGCGATGTGGCTTGCGACCGAGGCGACCGCCACCGCCGGCGTGATGCCGATGAAGATCAGCAGCGGCGTCATCAAGAAGCCGCCGCCGATTCCGAACATGCCCGAGACGAAGCCGACCGCGGCGCCCATCGCCAGCACCAGGAAGACATTGACGGGAAGATCGGCGATCGGAAGGTAGAGCTGCATTGAAGGACCACGCTCCGGCGGGACGGATCGATTGCGCGGAATGCCCGCCGGACGGTCGGAACGATTGCGCGTCTTTCAATAGCGGAATTCGGAGCGGGGAGGGACCCGGAATTTCGGGCGTGGTGAATGGGCCAAGAGGAGAGTGTGATGAAGCTTGGCGTCATCGCAGGTGCGCTCCCTCCCCCCGCTTGCGGGGGAGGGTCGGGGATTGGGTACCCCCACAACGGGACAATCCCCCAGAGGATAGAATCTTCACCCGGCGCGCGGGACGATGCTTCGCATCGCCCGGGACGCGCCGACCTCTCCCGCAAGCGGGAGAGGTGCACCGAGCTTGTGGTTCACTTGGTTCGATCTAAATGCTGGCGCCTCAGTGTGCCGCCGAGGCCGACTTCTTGCTCGCAACCGCCTTCGGTGCCGGCTTGATGCTCGCCTGCGGCGCGCTGTCCCAGCCGCCGTTCGGGGCCGCGACATTGACCGCGTCGTCGGGCTGAGGCTCGGCGCTGAAAGTCTGGATCGCGAGCTTGGCGGCCGCGAGCGATTGCGGGTCGAGCCGCTTGGCGACGTCGTCGCGCTTGCCGGATGCGTCAGTGTCGCCCTGCGCGGCGGCGAGGCTGAACCATTTGTAGGATTCGGCGAGGTTCTGTTCGACGCCGATGCCGCGGGCATAGAGGATGCCGAGGTTGAACTGGCTGTCGGCGACGCCGCGATCGGCGGCCTTGCGGAACCACATTGCCGCGCTCTTGTAGTTGGCGCCGCGTCCGCCGCCGTCGGCGTCGAGCACCGCGAGATTGTGCATCGCCTTGGCGTTGCCGCGCTCGGCGGCCTGGGTGTAGTAGCGGCGGGCGATGTCGGCGTCCTTCTTCACGCCGAGGCCCTTCTCGTAGAGCGTGCCGAGGCGGAAGGTCGCGGGGATCACGCCGGCCTGCGCCGCGCGGTCGTACCACTTGGCCGCTTCGTCGTAATTCGTGGCGACACCCTTGCCTTCGGCGAAGCGCAGGCCGATCTCGTAGGCCGCGGTCGCGTCGCCCTTCATCGCGGCGGTGCGCAGCAGCGGTCCGCCGATCCCGTCGGGCAGTTTTTCGCTCGGCGGCACCTGGATCATGCCGAGCTTGGCGCGGCTCGTGCCAGACAGCGCGCCGGTGACGTCGCTGCTCGCGGCAGGCTGCGGCACGGCTGCGGCGGGCGCCGGCGGAATCTCGACCGAGGCCGAGCTGGCCGGGCCGGGCGCAGCAGCGGCCGGCGGGGCGTTGTTCTGGGATTGCCGTCCGATCGGCGTCGGCGAGGTCATCGATGGCGTGACCTGCTCGGGCGTGGTGGGCTTGTTCTCGATCACCGGCGGCGGCGGAGCCTGCGGCGCCGGCTGGCTCGACGTATTGTCCATGGCCTGCGGCGACGGCGGCGGGCTGCCCTCGAGCAGGTTCATCGCCATCTTGAAGGTGCCGAGCACGATCACGACCACGCTCGCGCCGACCAGCAGCGAGCGGATCTTCGAGGTGATGGTGGAGCTGCCGTCCTTGCCCTTGTCCTTGGCTTGATCGGCGCCGGCCTTCGCACCCCCCTTGGCACCGCGCGCCGGCTTTTCAGGCTGCGCGGCGGCGGCCTGGGCGGCGCGGCGGGCGGCCGCGATGAAGCTCGACGACGACACCGGCTCTTTCGCAGCAGCGGGAATGTCGCTGATCACGCTTTCGGAGGCAGCGATGCGTTCCGACGGCGTGGCAGCGCGTCCACCCGGCCGTGTGCCCGGCTCGAGCGGATGATCCGGCGGCAATTCCGGCGCGAGCGCGGCGCGCGTGGGCGCCGTGTGCGGCTCCAGGATCTCGCTGATCGCGCGCGGCGGCACCGGTGGTGCCGATGGCACCGGCGGCGGCGCGGCGGGAGCAGCGGCATGGAATTCACGCGGCGCGGCGGAGAAGGCGGCTTGCGCGAAGGCGCTTTGGCCGTGTTGATGCGCGGCGGGGTTCGGCAGCTCGGGCTTGGGATCGTATTTCGGCTGCTGGGCTTGCGGCCGCGTCTCACGCGCCATCGGCGGCGCGGGCTCCATCGGCGCGGCCATCGGCATCGGCTGCGGCATCGGCTGCGTCGCAGCGGCCGGTGGCGCGGTGCGCACCGCGCGCAGATCGCCCTCGATCATCGAGAGGCGGTCGACGACATGGCCGAGCGCGCTGTGGACGGCGTCAAGCGAATCCTGGGTGGTGCGGTTGGTCTCGACCTGGCTGAAGCGGATGTCGGACAGCTCGCGCTTGACCAGATCGACCACTCCGGAATCGGCCGGGGCGGCGGAGCTGCGGCTCTCGGCCAGCGCGGAATAGGTCGCCTGCTGCCGCTCGAGATGCCTGAGGATGTCGTGCAGCCCGTCCTCGACGCGGCTCAAATTGCCGTTGCGCGGATCGGCGGCGGTTTCGATCCGCTCGAGCAGATACGAAACGCGCTGTTCGAGATGGGCAAAGGTCGAGGCCGAATCGTTGCCGACCTGCATGCGGTCGAAACGGTCCGACAGCGCGCGGATGGCGGATTCCAGGTGCTCGGTGCTCTCGGTGACCTGCGGCCGCTCGCGCGTTTCCAGCGCCGCCGTGAGCGCCGCGATTCGCTGCTCCAGCACCGCAAAGCTGTCGCCCTGGCCGGAGGCCCGGGTGACCTGGTCCACCTTGGACGACAGCAACTGCACGTCTTCGGACAGGCGTGCCAGCGCTTCGTTGGAGGCGACGTTGGAGACGATGCCGCGCAGCGCTGCGATCGCGCTTTCGAGCTGCTGCACCGTCGAAGGATCGTCATTGGCGCGCAGGATCAGGTCGAGCTTGGCGCCGAGATTGCGGATCGCCTCGTCATAGCCGGTGAGCTGCTCCGCCGGCGTCAGCGTGCGCAGCACCTGCTTGATGTCGGATAGCGCGTGCTCGATGCCCGACAGCACCTGACCGTCGGTGCCGTTGGAACGCGTCTCGTCGATCCGTCGGTGCAGCGAGCGGATCTCGTTCTCGATCGACTCGATCGCGCGCCGCGGCATCGCCTCGGTGATGGCGTTGCGGATCTCGGCAAGCTCGCTGCGGAACGCATTGATCGCCTGCTCGGTATTGTCGGGGCGCTGCAGCGACTCGATCTGGCTCGTGATCTTGAGCAGATGGCGCTCGAGCGCGGAAAAATCCGGCCCCGGCTGCGGTGGCGGCGGAGCATAGGCAGGCGCGGGCGGCGCCATCGGAGGTGCGGAAGGAGCTGCCCAGGGAGTTGCATTGGGCGCGATCGGGGGCGCGGCGCGCGGCGGCATTTGCCGCGGCGTGAAGCCGTCGAGCTCGCTCTGTCGCGCGGTGATCTCGGCGACGGCGACGTCGAACGAAGCGGGGCTCAGGGGCGGGGCGTTGCGATAGACCTGGGCTGCCGCACGCTCGACCGCATCGGCCTGGCGCTGGCGCGCGTCGGCCGGCGCGGGACGCGGAGCCGGAGGTAGCTGCGGTTGAGGCTGCTGCGGCCTCGAGATTTGGGACAGCCGCGCATCGAGCCGCGAGATCGCATCGTTGAGCTGGCGCGCAACGCCCTGCTCGCGCGCGGCGTCCGGCCGCAACGAGTCCTGCCGCGACGAATCCTGTCGTGAGGGATCCCTGCGCTGCGCGGGCTTGGAAATCCGTTCGATCTGCTGGGTGATCGCGTCGAGCCGCTGGTGGATGTCGGCGACTTCGCGGCTCTCCTGATTCGGCGCGGGCGGAGCTTGCGGACGCTGGTCGTTAGGCTCGCGAAAGTTCGGGGGAGCAGTCTCGCCGAGGGTGGAGTTCAGCCAATCGTTGAGTGACATGCCGGCACGACGCGCAGCAGCTTCGGCCCGCTCCCTGACGGATGGATCGATGCCGTCAACACTCCACGATACGCGCGAATTCATGACTCTGTCCGGTTCCGACTCCGGCGCCCCACCCGGCGCCTCCAGTCTCCCCACGCGTGCCGGTTGCAAGACAATCGGATTTGGCGCGGGTCGTCTGCCTCGAAAACCGACTTTTGTCCGTTACGGTAAATAACGGGTTAAGGAACGCGTCGTCGGTGTCTTAAAGTTGGGCGGGGGAACCGGGAGGCTTGCACCAATGCTGGTCACGCCCGGGTTTCACGTTCTTGCGGGCCTTACGAAAGAACGTCGATGGCCGCGTCAAGCGCCGCCAAGACGAAGCGGAGGGCCCTCAGCCCTTGCCCTCGCGCTTGCCGTCTTCCAGCGGCACCACGGTGGCTTTGCCGCTCATCGCCGACAGCGCATCGAGCGCCTCCTCGCAGAAGTCGGCCACCATCTGCTCGTGTCTGGCGCCGAGTCGAAGCAGCAGCAGGTTTCCGAGATCGAGCCGGCCCTCCGCCGTCCCCTCCGGGAAGCGCTTCTTCAGGATGCGCTCGTAGTTGGCGTGGCGGTCGCGGTGGTGCTCCAGCCGGGCCATCAGATCGGTGCGCAGCGGCTCGATGTCGATGCTGTCGAGCGCATGGAGGCGGACCAGGAGGTCGTCCTTGGTCGAGGCCGGCGTGCTTGGCCGCGCGGCCCAGTGCCGCAGTGCTGTTCGACCCTCCGGAGTGAGCGTATAAACCAGCTTGTTGGGCTTGCCTGTCTGCACGACCTCGCGGCCCTGGATATGGCCGCGGTCGCGCAGCTTGGAGAGCTCCCGATAGATCTGCTGGTGGTCGGCCTTCCAGAAGAAGCCGATCGAGGAGTCGAAAGTCTTGGCGAGCTCGTAGCCCGTCATCGGGCGTTCCGTCAGGCATGCGAGGATTGCGTCGCCCAGGGCCATGACAGGTCTCCTTATCCAGCATCGACCAACCCGCTTGACTTTATGCGCATCCGCGCATATGCGTCAATGTGCATATGAAAGATGCGGGGCGGCGTCAAAATCCGGCCTGTAAAAGCGTAACGAAATCAATCAGCTCGCTACTGTGCATGGGGTTGTTTTCGCATTTTTTACATGGCCTTGAGGGAGGCACCCGAGAATGACCGGTCTCGACTCCTGGTACGCCTACATGAAGTCTCATGATCGCGCCGCGCTCTGGGACCTCCTGCATCCCGACGCCGTCTTCGAAAGTCCCGTGGTGCATTCGCCGCAGCGCGGGCGCGACATCACCTTCAAATATCTTTCCAGCGCCGAGAAGGTGCTCGGCGGTCCCGGCTTCACCTATGTCGGTGAGTGGACCAGCGAGCGCGGCGCCGTGCTCGAATTCAAGACCATGATCGACGGCATCGAGATCAATGGCGTCGACATCATCAGCTTCGATGCCGAAGGACGCATCACGCATTTCAAGGTGATGGTGCGGCCGCTCAAGGCGATCAACATGCTGCACCGTCTGATGGCGGAGCAGCTGGCCGCCCAATCATGACCCTGCCCCGAGTTTGCAGAACCCGCTAAGCTCGCGGATGAAGCTGCGCCGCGGGGATCGTTCACAGAATCCACCACTTCAAGCCCATGCCGGGAGACCGCAATGCCGATCTACAAAGCCCCCGTCGAAGACGTGAACTTCCTGCTCAACGACGTCTTCCAGATCGACCGTTACGACAATCTGGCCGGCTTCTCCGATGCGTCGAGCGACGTGCGCGAGGCCATTCTCGGTGAAGCCGCCAAGCTCGCCGAAGAGGTGCTGCAGCCGCTCAATCGCGTGGGCGATCTCGAAGGCTGCAAGCGCGCCGACGACGGCAGCGTCACCACGCCGAAGGGATTCAAGGACGCATTCAGGCAGGTCGCCGAGGGCGGCTGGCTTGGCCTGTCTGCGCCGACCGAATACGGCGGACAAGGGCTTCCCGTCACGTTGAGCCAGGCGGTCAACGAATTCCAGTGCTCGGCCAACATGGCGTTCTCGATGTATGGCGGTCTCACCATGGGCGCGACCGCGGCGCTGATCGTTCATGGCTCGCCGGAGCAGAAGCAGACCTACGTGCCGAAGATGGTCGCCGGCGAATGGACCGGCACCATGAACCTGACCGAGCCGCATTGCGGCACCGACCTCGGCATGCTCCGCACCAAGGCGGTGCGGCAGCCCGACGGCAGCTTCAAGATCACGGGCACCAAGATCTTCATCTCCGCCGGCGAGCATGACCTCGCCCCCAATATCATCCACCTCGTGCTCGCCCGCATCGAGGGCGCACCCGCCGGCATCAAGGGCGTGTCGCTGTTCGTGGTGCCCAAGTTCCTCGTGAATCCGGATGGCTCGGTCGGTGCCCGCAACGGCGTCGTGTGCGGCTCGATCGAACACAAGATGGGCATCCACGGCAATTCCACCTGCGTGATGAACTACGACAACGCGACCGGCTGGCTGATCGGCGAAGAGAACAAGGGCATGCAGGGCATGTTCGTGATGATGAACGAGGCCAGGCTCGGCGTTGCCGTGCAGGGGCTCGCGCAGTCCGAGGTCGCCTATCAGAACGCGGTCGCCTATGCCCGCGAGCGCATCCAGGGCCGTTCGCTCACCGGCGCCAAGGCGCCGGACAAGCAGGCCGACCCGATCATCGTGCATCCCGACGTGCGCCGCACGCTGCTGTCGATCCGCGCCTTCAACGAGGCCGCGCGCGCCTTCGTGATCTGGACCGCGTTGAAGAGCGACGTCGCCCACCGCTCCGAAGACCCGAAGGACCGCCAGGCCGCCGACGATCACATGGGCCTGATGACCCCGGTGCTGAAGGGCTTCCTCACCGATTACGGCTTCGCCAACGCGGTGCAGGCCCAGCAGATGTATGGCGGCCACGGCTACATCGCCGAGCATGGCATGGAGCAGTTCGTGCGCGATGCTCGCATCGCCATGATCTACGAAGGCGCCAACGGCATCCAGGCGCTCGACCTCGTCGGCCGCAAGCTGCCGCGCGACGGCGGCCGCGCCATCATGGCCTTCTTCGGCGAGGTCATGGCCTTCGCCAAGGAGAACGGCGGCGACGAGGCACTGAAGCCGTTCATCAGCCCGCTCTCGACCTCGCTCGGCCATCTCCAGCAGGCCACCACCTGGCTGATGCAGAATGCGATGGCGAAGCCCGACAATGCCGGCGCCGCCGCAACCGATTACCTGAACTTGTTCGGCTTCGTCGCGCTCGGCTACATGTGGGCGAAGATGGCCAAGGTGACGAACGCCAAGATTGCCGAGAGCGGGGCGACGCCCTATCTCTCCACCAAGCTCGTCACCGGCCGTTTCTTCATGGAGCGGATGCTGCCGGAGACCGCCGCCAATCTCGCGCGCATCCAGGCCGGCTGCGCCACCATCATGGAATTGCCGGCGGAAGCGTTCTGAGCTGCTTCCGCTGCCTGCTCCCAACCGTATCGAACATCATATCAGGAGGGCGTCATGCCTGAGGCATTCATCTACGACCACGTTCGCACCCCCCGTGGCCGCGGCAAGGCGGACGGTTCGCTGCACGAAGTCACCGCGCTCGCGCTTGCGACGGTGCCGTTGAAGGCGCTGAAGGACCGCAACAATCTGCCCGAGGATTCCGTCGACGACGTCATCCTGGGCGTGGTCGATCCGGTCGGCGAGGCGGGCTCCGACATCGCGCGCTTCGCGGCGCTGAAAGCCGGTCTCGGCGAAGCCGTGCCCGGCGTGCAGATCAGCCGGTTCTGCGCCTCCGGCCTCGATGCCGTGAACTTCGCCGCAGCCCAGGTGATGAGCGGCCAGCATGAATTGGTGATCGGCGGCGGCGCCGAGTCCATGAGCCGCGTCGGCATCGGCGCCTCCGGCGGCGCCTGGCCGATGGATCCCTCGATGGCGGTCCCCGCCTACTTCATGCCGCAGGGCGTGTCGGCCGATCTGATCGCGACCAAATACGGCTTCTCGCGCGACGATGTGGATGCCTATGCGGTGCAGAGCCAGCAGCGCGCGGCGAAGTCCTGGGAGGAAGGCCGCTTCGACAAGTCGATCGTCCCGGTGAAGGACATCAACGGCCTCACCATCCTGGCCAAGGACGAGCACATGCGTCCGTCGACGACGATGCAGTCGCTGGCGCAACTGCAGCCGTCGTTCACGATGATGGCGCAGATGGGCGGCTTCGACGGCGTTGCGATCCAGTCCCATCCGGAGATCGAGCGTGTCAATTACGTGCACCACGCCGGTAATTCGTCGGGCATCGTCGACGGCGCCGGCGCCGTGCTGCTCGGCAGCAAGGAGGCGGGGGCGAAGTACGGCCTGAAGCCGCGTGCAAAGATCCGCGCGTTCGCCAACATCGGCTCCGAGCCGGCGATGATGCTGACCGGCCCGGTCGACGTCACCGAGAAGCTGTTCGCTCGCTCCGGCATGAAGAAGTCCGACATCGACCTGTTCGAGCTCAACGAGGCCTTTGCCTCCGTCGTGCTGCGCTACATCCAGGCCTTCGACATCGACAACGCCAAGATCAACGTCAACGGCGGCGCGATCGCGCTCGGCCATCCGCTCGGGGCGACCGGTGCGATGATCCTCGGCACCGTGCTCGACGAACTCGAGCGCACCAATAAGTCCACCGCTCTCGTCACGCTGTGCATCGGCGGCGGCATGGGCACCGCGACCATCATCGAGCGCGTCTAAGGGTAGGGAGCAACCAACATGTCGTACAAGAACTTCAAGGTTGAGACCGACGCAGACGGCATCGCGCTCGTCACCTGGGACATCCCGGGCCGTTCGATGAACGTGCTCGACGAGACCTCGACCAACGAGCTCGACGCGATCGTCAAGGCGACCACGGCCGATGCCGCGGTGAAGGGCGTCGTCATCACCTCCGCCAAGGAAGCCTTTTGCGCCGGCGCCGACCTCTCCATGCTCGAAGGCATGAACCAGGCCTACGCCAAGGTCTTCAAGGAGCAGGGCGAGACCGCCGCGAACCAGATGCTGTTCGACCAGAGCCGCCGCTTCTCGCAGGTGCTGCGCTCGATCGAAACATCGGGCAAGCCGTGGGCGGCCGCGATCAACGGCCTCGCGCTCGGCGGCGGTTTCGAGATCACGCTGTGCTGCCACTATCGCGTGGCCGCGGAGAATCCCAAGACCCGCCTCGGCCTGCCCGAGGTCAAGGTCGGCCTGTTCCCCGGTGCCGGCGGCACGCAGCGCGTGCCGCGGCTGGTGCCGCCGCAGGACGCGATGACCATCCTGCTGAAGGGCGACCCTGTCACCGTTGAGAAGGCTAAGGCGCTGAACCTGATCCACGCCATCGTTCCCGCCGCCGATCTCATCAAGGCGGCAAAGGACTGGATCAAGGGCGGCGGCAAGGCCGTCGCGCCCTGGGACGAGAAGGGCTTCAAGCTGCCCGGCGGCCCGGTGTTCTCCAAGGCCGGCATGATGATGTTCCCGGCCGGCAACGCGATCTATCGCCGCGAGACCTATGACAATTATCCGGCCGCGCGTGCCATCATGAGCTGCGTCTATGAGGGCCTGCAGTTGCCGATCGATGCCGCGCTGCGGGTCGAGTCGCGCTACTTCACCTCGGTGCTGCGTTCGAAGGAGGCGGCGGCGATGATCCGCAGCCTGTTCCTGTCGATGCAGGAGCTCAACAAGGGCGCGCGCCGTCCGAAGGACGTGCCCGCGACCAAGGTGAAGAAGATCGCCGTGATCGGCGCCGGCTTCATGGGCGCCAGCGTCGGCTACGTCTCGGCCCGCGCCGGCCTCGACGTCGTCCTGATCGACCGCGACCAGGAAAGCGCCGACAAGGGCAAGGCGCACGCGCAGAAGGTGATCGAGGAGCAGATCAAGAAGGGCCGCGCCAAGCCGGCGGACGCCGAAGCGCTGCTCGCGCGCATCACGCCGACCGCGGACTATGCGACGCTGAAGGACGTCGACCTGGTCATCGAGGCCGTGTTCGAGGACCGTAAGGTCAAAGCTGACACCTTCGCCAAGGCGCAGGAGCACATGAAGCCGGACGTGATCTTTGCGTCGAACACCTCGACGCTGCCGATCACTTCGCTGGCCGAGAGCTTCAAGGACCACGGCAAGTTCGTCGGCATCCACTTCTTCTCGCCGGTCGAGAAGATGATGCTGGTCGAGATCATCAAGGGCAAAAACACCGGCGATCTCGCGCTTGCGACCGCGCTGGACTACGTCCGGCAGATCGGCAAGACGCCGATCGTGGTCAACGACTCCAGGGGCTTCTTCGCCAACCGCTGCGTCGGCCGCTACGTCGCCGAGGGCAACGAGATGTTCCTCGAGGGCGTGCCGCCGGCGATGATCGAGAACTGCGCCAAGATGGCCGGCATGCCGGTCGGCCCGCTCTCGCTCTCCGACGAAGTCGCGCTCGATCTCGGCCTCAAGATCATGAAGGCGACGGAGGCCGATCTCGGCCCCAACGCCATCAACCCCGATCAGAAGAAGCTGATGGTGGAGCTGGTCGAGAAGCAGGGCCGTCTTGGCCGCAAGAACAGCAAGGGCTTCTATGACTATCCCGAGAAGGGCAAGGGCTCGAAGAGCCTGTGGCCGGGCCTCTCGGCCTTGCAGCCGAAGCAGCTCGATCCCGATACGCTCGACGTCGAGGAGCTGAAGCAGCGTTTCCTGGTGGTGCAGGCGGTGGAAGCCGCGCGCACGGTCGAGGACCACGTCATCACCGATCCGCGCGAGGCCGATGTCGGCTCCATCCTCGGCTTCGGCTTTGCGCCGTTCACCGGCGGCACGTTGTCCTATATCGACTTCATGGGCACCAAGACGTTCGTCGAGCTCTGCCACAAGCTCGAGGCCAAGTACGGCTCGCGCTTCACTCCGCCGAAACTGCTCGAGGAGATGGCGGCGAAGGGCGAAACCTTCTACGGCCGCTTCGCGCCGAAGAAGGCGGCGGCCTGACGGGCCGGGCGACGCAGAGACAAAAGGCCGGATCGTCGATCCGGCCTTTTTCTATTGTCCGTTTCCGACCGGCGATAATGCACGGCCCGAGACGGCATCTTCGGCCCGGCTGGCTTTCCAGGTGCCTGCGTCGCCGCGGCCGATGCGCAACTCGAAGCGCCAGCCGTTCTGGTTGGTGAAGGCAATGTCCGTTCCGCGCTTCGTCCTGGTGTAGCTGCACCGATATTCGGTCGGCCGGTCCGGGAAGACGATCTTGCTCTCCTTGGTTTCGAACACCGCCGAGGTGATCTGTGGATGGATCATGAAGATGCAATCGCGCTGTGGTGCGACCGGAGTCGAGAGCCCGAGCATCGCGAGCGGCGCGCCGGCGGCGGTCATGAGGACGATCATGTTCATGGGAGCGGCTGCCTCCGTCCACAGTTGCTTCGACGCGGTCGCCGCCCAAACGGTTCACCCTGAAACGGCGGGAGCGATCCGGCCGATCGATTTGCGGACTGTCAGATCTGCTGATGTGCGTCCGTGCCCCGCCAGCGCGGCGCCACAGGTCCCAGCCGTGCAAGCTTCGTCCTTAGCGAACTCTGCGACCGGCATAAGCAAAAGAGCCGGATCGTTGATCCGGCTCTTCGTCGTCTCGACGGTTCGTGCGGCGGCCTCAGGCGGCGTGCGCGAGGCCTTCCTTCTTCAGCGCTTCCTGCACCTGCGGGCGCGCCGCGACGCGGGCCTTGTAGGCCATCAGGTTCGGCATCGCCGAGAGTTCGAACTTCATCCGGTCGCCCCAGGTCAGCATCGTGAAAAGATAGCCGTCGGCCACGGTGAACTGCTTGCCCATGAGGTAGTCGCGGCCTGCGAGCTGGCTATCGATGTATTTCAGCTTGGCCATGACGCGATCCTTGAAGAACGCCTTGGCCTCGTCGTTCAGGGCCGGCGCGAACATCGGCCCGAAGCTCTTGTGCACCTCGGAGGTGAGGAAGTTCAGCCACTCCAGCAGCTTGTAGCGCTCGGCACTGCCGTGGGCGGGTGCCAGCGCCTTCGACGCAGCCTGATCGGCGATCATCTGGACAATCACCGGGCCTTCGGTCACGATCTCACCGCTGTCGAGGCCCAGCGCAGGGACTTGGCCCTTGGGGTTCAGCTTCAGATAATCCTCACCATTTTCGAGCTTCTTGGCCCGGATATCGACCTTGACCAGCTCGTAGGGCAAGCCGGCTTCCAGGAGCGCGATATGGGGAGAGAGCGAGCAGGCACCGGGCGAATAGTACAGCTTCATGGAATTTCCTCCTCTTGACGCTTGGTTCGGCCGAAAGAACGACTACATGCATCTGCTTGGAATAGTCAAGATTGATGCAGCTGCATCAAATGGGGTAAGAGACGGGCGACGAGCTTGAGCGGGACCATGAAACGCAAACCATCGACCGAGGCAACTTCCGCCTGGATCCGCCTGATGCGGGTGCAGAGCCGCGTACTCGATTGCGTCGAGCAGGACCTGAAGAAGGCCGGCTTCCCGCCGCTGGCATGGTACGATGCGCTGCTGGAATTGTCGCGTGCTCCCTCGGGCGAGCTGAGGCCGGTGGAACTCGAACGGCAGATGCTGATCCCGCAATATTCCACCTCGCGCCTGATCGACCGCCTGGTCGACGAGGGCCTCGCCTCGCGGCGCGAATGCAAGATCGACAAGCGGGGTCAGTTCGTCGAGATCACGGAAGCCGGCCGCGAGTTGCAGAAGCGGATGTGGGGCGCCTATTCGGCTGCGATCGAGAAATATGTCGGTTCGAAATTGTCCGATGCCGATGCCGTCAAGCTCAGCGGTCTGCTCGACCGCCTGGGCTGCTCCTGCGGTGAGATGAAACTGCCGCCAGTCGCCAACGTCAACGAAACCTCGCCGTCGCGATGATCGCGCGGCACCAGCTCGTCCGTGCGCCCGATGGGTTCGCGGACCATCCCGCCACCCGCGCGCGTTCGATCGAAGCGCCCTTTGATTAGAGTTTGATATGGCGCGAGACCAGATCGATATGACGCCGCTGCAATCGCGCGACGAACTCGTTTCGTGGTTCGAGGCCGGCTGCAAGCCGCCGTCCGAGTGGCGAATGGGTACCGAGCACGAGAAGACCCCATTCACGCTCGAAGGCCACCGCCCCGTGCCTTACGAGGGCGCGCGCGGCATCGGCGCGCTGCTCGAAGGCATGAAGCTCCTGCTCGGCTGGGAGCCGATCATGGAGAAGGGCAACATCATCGGCCTCTACGACGTCACCGGCGGCGGTGCGATTTCGCTCGAGCCCGGCGGGCAGTTCGAGCTTTCCGGCGCGCCGGTCGAGAACGTGCACCAGACCCAGAGCGAGCTGATGGCGCATCTGGCGCAGGTGCGCGAGATCGCAACGCCGCTCGGCATCGGCTTCCTCGGTCTCGGCATGACGCCGTCCTGGTCGCGCGCCGACATCCCGGTGATGCCCAAGGGCCGCTACAAGATCATGACCAACTACATGCCGAAGGTCGGCCAGTACGGCCTCGACATGATGTACCGGACCTGCACGGTGCAGACCAATCTCGACTTCTCCTCCGAAGCCGACATGGTCAAGAAGCTGCGCGTCTCGCTCGCGCTGCAGCCGGTCGCGACGGCCTTGTTCGCCAATTCGCCGTTCACTGAAGGCAAGCCGAACGGTTTCCTCTCGTTCCGCTCCGAGATCTGGCGCGACACCGACAATGCGCGCGCCGGCATGATGCCGTGGGCGTTCGAAGACGGCATGGGCTTCGAGCGCTATGTCGACTATGCGCTCGACGTGCCCATGTATTTCGTCAAGCGCGACGAGGATTACATCGACGTATCGGGCTCCTCGTTCCGCGCCTTTTTCGAGGGCCGCAACAACAACCTGCCCGGCGAGCGTCCGACGCTGTCAGACTGGGCCAACCATCTCTCGACGATCTTCCCTGAGGTCCGCCTCAAGCGCTACCTCGAAATGCGCGGTTCCGACGGAGGCCCATGGGGCCGGCTGCCCGCGCTGTCGGCGTTCTGGGCCGGGCTGCTCTACGACGATGTGTCGCTCGACGCGGCCTGGGACATTGCGAAACACTGGACCGCGCCCGAGCGTCAGTCGCTGCGCGACGACGTGCCGCGCTTCGGCTTCAAGGCGCGCATCAAGGACCGCTATCTGTTCGAGATCGCCAAGGAATGCCTCGTTCTGGCGCATGCCGGCCTGCGCCGGCGCGGCCGGATCGACCAGCTCGGGCGGGACGAAACGCGGCATCTGGAGCCGCTCGACCGCATTATCGACTCAGGCCGAACGCCGGCCGAGGAGATGCTCGAAAAGTTCAACGGACCATGGCAGGGCTCGGTGGAACCGGCCTACGCGGAATACGCTTTCTAGACCATAGGCCAACGACCAGGGGTTTCCGCCGTTCATCGCCCGTACAGGTTTGCGGCGATCAAATGACCGGCCGAAAAAACGAGCGTCGTCAATAACTCGAAAGCTGTTCCGATGGGGAAGGGCCGCCAGTCCCGGGCCTTCATGGCAAAAGTCATGGCTTGCGTCGTGGCTTGTGTCACGCTGCTTTCGCTCACCCTCGCGAGCGTGCCGGCGCATGCCCAGACCGCATTCGACCGGCCCGGCGGCGACTATTTCAGCTCGCCTGTCGCCTCAGGCGATCCCGAGGATTGCGCGCTGCTCTGCGAGCGCGACCGCCGCTGCCGCTCGTGGAGCTTCAGCTATCCGGACGTCGAAGGCGGCGCGGCTGTGTGCTGGCTGAAGAACACCGTGCCGGCGCGGGTGCCCGGCAGTTGCTGCATTTCGGGCGTGCGCGGCGCCGGCGTGATCGAGCCGCGGGTCGAGGGCGTGGAGACGTCGATCGACCGCCCCGGTGGCGATCTGCGAAATTTCGAGATCAAGAACGGCGAGGGTGAAGACGCCTGCAAGGCCGCCTGTACCGCCGACAACAAATGCCGCGCCTTCACCTATGCCCGCCCCGGTTACACCGGACGCGAGGCGCGCTGCTTCCTGAAAAAGGAAATCAAGCCGCCGCGACGAAAGGCGGGGTTCACGTCGGGCGTGGTGCGGTAGCCGGAGTGACATCGGTGCGCGAAGGCGCACCTGCCCCATGCTCACGACGCTGAGATGAAGCGACAGGCGCGTGGAGCCTCGACTTCCGCGCCGTCGTCGAATGTCATGACACGCTCAGTGCACGGCGGTGAAGAACCGGCCGAGCCGGAAGCCGGAGAGCCAAGTGTACACCGGCTGGCGGCGCATGCCGAGATCCCAGGAGCCGAGCACTGCATCGGCACGGCCGATCAGATTGTCGATCGGCAGCAGGCCGACGCCGCCGGACCGCAGCGACACACGGCTGTCGGCGGAATTGTCGCGGTTGTCGCCGAGCACGAAGAGATGGCCGGCCGGCACCGTCACTTCCGGCGTGTTATCGAGCGGACCGTTGTCGCGCATCTTGAAGATCAGATGCGAGACGCCGTTCGGCAGCGTCTCGACAAAGCGATAGGCCGGCTCGCTGCCGCCATTGTCGTCCTCGGCAGCGCCCACGCCGTCCGGCTTGAGCTCGGCGGGGCGGTCGTTGACGAAGAGCTGGCCCTGTCGCATCTGGATGCGATCGCCGGGCAGACCGACGACGCGCTTGACCCAGGCCTGCGAGCGATCGCCAGGCCAACGGAACACGACGACGTCGCCTTGCTTCGGCGTCTCCGCGAAAACGCGGCCGCTCTCGGGCAGGCTGATCTGGATCGGCAACGACGAGGTGCCGTAGCCGTAGGGGAATTTCGAGGCGAGCAGCGCATCGCCGATCAGAAGCGTCGGCTCCATCGAGCCCGACGGCACGTAGAACGGTTCGGCAAGCGCCCCCTTGGCGATGAAGACGGCGGCGACGATGCCGGCGAGCTGTGCGATCTGCCCGGCCCAGCCGCTGCTCTTGCGCTTGGCGGAGACTGTGACCTTTTCTTCCATGCTCATGCGCCGGTTCCACCCACGGTGATGCGCTCCATCAGCAGCGACGGCTGGCCGACGCCGACCGGCACGCCTTGTCCGTTCTTGCCGCAAGTGCCGATGCCGGTATCGAGCGCGAGATCGTTGCCGATCATGCGGATGCGATGCAAATCGGTCGGACCGTTGCCGATCAACATGGCGCCCTTGAGCGGAGCGCCCAGCTTGCCGTTCTCGATCTTGTAGGCCTCGGTGCACTGGAACACGTACTTGCCCGAGGTGATGTCGACCTGGCCGCCGCCGAAATTCGCGGCGTAGACGCCGTTCTTCACCGACGCCAATATCTCGGCCGGATCGCGGTCGCCCGCGAGCATGTAGGTGTTGGTCATGCGCGGCATCGGCACATGGGCATAGCCCTGCCGGCGGCCGTTGCCGGTCGGCTTCATGTTCATCAACCGCGCGTTCTGGCGGTCCTGCATGTAGCCGACGAGGATGCCGTCCTCGATCAGCACGGTGCGATTGGTCGGCGTGCCCTCGTCGTCGATCGACAGCGAGCCGCGGCGCGAGGCCATGGTGCCGTCGTCGACCACGGTGACGCCCTTGGCCGCGACCTGCTGGCCCATCAGGCCGGCAAATGCCGAGGTCTTCTTGCGGTTGAAGTCGCCTTCGAGGCCGTGTCCGACTGCTTCATGCAGCATCACGCCGGGCCAGCCGGCCCCGAGCACGACGTCCATTTCGCCGGCGGGGGCGGGGATCGATTCCAGATTGACCAGCGCCTCGCGCAATGCGCCGTCGGCGGCATCACGCCAGTTCTTGCTCTCGATGAATTCAGCATAGCCGGCGCGGCCGCCATAGCCCTTGCTGCCGCTCTCCTGGCGATCGCCCTGACCGGCGACCACGGAGACGTTGACGCGCACGAGCGGACGGATGTCGCGATAGCTCTCGCCGTCGGGCCGCAAAATCTCGACGACCTGCCAGGTCGCGCCGAGGCTGACACTGACCTGCCGCACCCGCGGATCCTTGTCGCGCAGGTAGGCGTCGATCTCGGCGAGCAGCTTGACCTTGGTTTCAAAGCCCGGAGCATCGAGCGGGTTCTCGTCGCCGTAGAGCCGCACGTTGGTGTGCGGCGGCGGCGCGGCGAAGCTGCCGGAATAGCCGCCGCGTACGGCCGCGACAGCGTCCGCGGCGCGAATCAGCGCCGGCAGCGACACGTCGGAGGAATGAGCGTAGCCCACGGCGTCATCCTTGACCGCGCGAAGGCCAAAACCCTGCGAGGTGTCGTAGGTCGCCTGCTTCAACCGCCCATTGTCGAACATCAGCGCTTCGGTCTGGCTGTACTCCAGGAACAGCTCACCGTCGTCGGCACCGGAAAGTCCGCGTGCGACCTCGTGGCGAACCTGGTCGCGGTCGAGATTGGCGCGGTCGAGCAGGGAGGTCGTGGCTGGGTTTGTCATGCGTCCGTCCATTAGCGGAAGATGTAGGGCAAGATAATGGTTTCCCGGTGGTTACGCGAGGGGGCGGGCCGTCACATTACGGAAACGATAGAAAACCATGGCCTCGCCGGCTTCGGGAGCTTGAGGTTCGCTTCGTCCGGCACGTTCAGGCACGGCGAGAGCCCATGCCCTCCGGCGCAACGACACGGTCATTTCGCCACGGCGTATTTCTACGGGATTGTGACTTCACCGTGATTTAAGGGCGCCCATGGAACGGTGGCCGCACGAGGTGGGCGTACAGGGAAGCCATACCGTGACGAGTCTCGATCAAGCTGATGCTTTGCCGCTGCGGCCAAAACTGTCGTTCGCCAGCGCGGATTATGAAGAGAAGTTTTGCCGATATTATCACGGCTTCTATTATCGCTACGCTCAAGCGAGCCTCGCGGTCGGGATGGTCTTGATCCTCGGCGACTATCTTGTCGACTGGATGGCTTTCAACGCGCCGGCAAATCTCGGTCGCATCCAGCTCTGCCTGCCGCTGCTCGGAATCGGGATCGCCTATTCCTTCACCGACACGGCGCGGCGGCATTGGCAGTTGGTGATGTCCACCTTCATCGTGGTGGTCGCTTGCAGCGTGTTCTGGGTCCTGTCGATGATCGACCGCGAAGGCGGCATGGGGATCAAGTCGTGGGTCGGAATCCTCAACTTCACCTTCCTCGAATTCTATTGCTTCGTCATCCTGGGCGTTCAGTTCCGCTTTGCGCTGCCGGCGGGGATTGCGATCCTGCTGATGTTCGAAGCCGCCATGCAGGTCGAGCTCGGCAAGGATTTCGGGGCATTCTGCTACTGGTCTTATCACGTCGTCACCCTTTTCATCCTGGCGGCAGGAGTCGGCTGGTGGCGCGAATTCCTGGTGCGCAAGGATTTTTCGACCCAGACGACCTTGAAGACAGCCAGGGATGTCCTGAAGAATCAGAACGAGCACCTTGAATTCGAAGTGGAGAAACGCACCCGCGAGATCCGGGAGACGCAGGATGCGACCATCGTGATCCTGGCGTCTCTGGTGGAGACTCGCGACAACGAGACCGGCAACCATATTCGCCGCACCCAGCACTTCGTTCGGGCGCTGGCCGTCCAGCTGCAATCCCATTCGGCCTTTGCCCATCAGCTGCCTGGGCGCCAGATCGACATCCTGTTCAAATCGGCGCCGCTGCATGACATCGGCAAGGTCGGCATTCCCGATAGCATCCTGTTGAAGCCGGGCAGGCTCGATCCCGCGGAATTCGAGATCATGAAGACCCACACCACGCTGGGTTACGACGCGATCGAGAAGGCCGAGAGACAACTCGGCATCACCGTCGATTTCCTCGCCTGTGCCAAGGAAATCGCGCTGAACCACCAGGAAAAATGGGATGGCAGCGGCTATCCGCGCGGGCTCGCGGGCGATGCGATCCCGCTCTCGGCGCGGCTGATGGCGGTGGCCGATGTCTATGATGCCTTGACCACGCGCCGCGTCTACAAGGACGCGATGTCACATGATGAGGCGGTCACGATCATCCTCGAGGGCCGCGGCCGCCACTTCGATCCCGATGTCGCGGATGCCTTCGCTGCAATCACTGATCAGTTCAGGGATATCGCCGCCCGTTACGCGGACTAAGAGAGAGCGCGTGGCCAAAGGCCGGAGCGGCGGCCTTACGGCAGCTTGTCATAACCCTCGCCGAGCCCGTTCAGGCTGAGCGGGAAGCCGATGCCCTCTTCCGGGGTCTCGAAGATGATGAAGGTCGCGGTCTTGGCGGTGCGGAGCTGCCCGAGCAGCTTGTCGTCCATGACGACCTCGGCGACGCAGCCATTGGGCAGGCAACGGACGAAGCCGGCGCGGCCGACGTCCTGATTGTCGAGCTTCAGGCCGAGGCCGGAAGGCAGGAGGACCCCCAAGGGCGCCACCACGCGCATCAGGCGGCTCTTCTGGTCGGCAGTCTTGAGCACGATGACGGTGAGGCCGGCGTTAGAGCGGTCTTCCGCTACCACGCTCTGGATCAGGGCGCATTGCTCGGATTGGGCGCCCGGCGGGGTGTCGCAGCGGATCTGCCAGTCGCCATGGACGGAGCGCACTGCGCCCTGCGCATGGGCGAGACCGGGAAATGCCAGAAGGACGGTCGCAGCCAGCAGGCTGAACAGCGCCGTGAGGCGGATGCCTTGCCTTCTAGCCAGCTTGGCCATCGATTTCGAAAACCCCATCGGGTCGGTCCCTCTGCTCGCCTGGGTCGCTCGCATGTGGCGGACTGATACGGGAATGACGGCGTCTTGAAGGCAATTCCCAAGCAAATTCCGCGCCGCCTCGTGCCGCCGCCGCCTGCACGAATCAGGTTCCTGCCCGGCCATCTGCCAGTGCCTACCGCGGGCAATTCCGCTGTCAAGCGGCAGCATCCCGGGAAACGGTATTTTTGTTTGATCTTACTAGGAAATATCTTGCGGGTGATCGCTGGCAGTGTCGCTCAAGACTGCATTGCGATAGATCAAAAATTATGGTTTGAGAGGCTTGATTTCGGCGTTCTTACGATCGGGCCCCAATTCCTCTTAGAGGTATTCTTGCGCGGCGGTTGTCAGGCGGGCGGATCGAATAAGCGTTTCCCGCAAGCAGGGGAGCGCACTTGGGGTGATTTCGTTAGGGGAGCGCGAACGGCATGAGGATGTCGATGGGCCCGGTGGGCCGGCACTTGCTGGGATTGGCCGTAGCGGGTCTGACGCTGGCGACGGGCGGTGCGGCGTTTGCCGAGCTCGGGCAGCCGAAACCTTGGGAGTGGACGCTGCAGGAGTCCGGCTCCCCGGTGATGGACAACATCGTCTGGTTCCACAACTTCCTGTTCGTGCTGATCACGCTGATCACGCTGTTCGTTCTGGCGCTGCTCGTGCTCGTGGTCGTCAAGTTCAACGCGCGGGCCAATCCGGTGCCGTCGCGAACGACCCACAACACGCTGATCGAGGTGGCCTGGACGCTGGTTCCGGTGCTGATCCTGGTCGGCATCTCGGTGCCGTCATTCAGGCTGCTGTTCCTCGAACTCGACGTGCCGAAGGCGGATATCACCATCAAGGCGACCGGCAAGCAGTGGTACTGGTCCTATGCCTATCCCGACAACGGCAAGTTCGAGTTCGACTCGCTGATGGCGCAGGATAAGCAGCCCCGACTGCTCGGCGTCGACAACGAGATGGTGGTGCCGGTCAACAAGGTGATTCGTGTCCAGGTCACCGGCGCCGACGTCATCCACGCCTTCGCGCTGCCGGCTTTCGGCGTCAAGATCGACGCCATTCCGGGGCGGCTGAACGAGACCTGGTTCAAGGCCACCAAGACCGGCATGTTCTACGGCCAGTGCTCGGAGCTCTGCGGCAAGGACCACGCCTTCATGCCGATCGCGATTCGCGTCGTGGAGGACACGGAATTCGCCTCCTGGGTCGAGACGGCGAAGAAGAAGTTTGCGAGCGGCGGCACCAGCACCTACGCCTCCGCGGCCGGCCCGACGCAGTAAGCGTCGGGTGACGGCTTTCAGGGACTGAAAGCGACATAAGGGCGGGACCTCAACAGGTCCGATTGGGACGCAAGGCAGGATTTGAAAATGGCAACGAGCGCAGCGGCACACGGCGATCACGCCCAGGACCACGGACATGACGAGCATGCCCATCCGACCGGATGGCGGCGCTACGTCTATTCGACCAACCACAAGGACATCGGCACGATGTACCTGATCTTCGCGGTCATCGCCGGCGTCATCGGCGCCGCGATGTCGATCGCGATCCGTGCCGAACTGATGTATCCGGGCGTGCAGATCTTCCACGAGACGCACACCTATAACGTGTTCGTGACCTCGCACGGCCTGATCATGATCTTCTTCATGGTCATGCCCGCGATGATCGGCGGCTTCGGCAATTGGTTCGTGCCGCTGATGATCGGCGCGCCCGACATGGCGTTCCCGCGCATGAACAACATCTCGTTCTGGCTGCTGCCGGCCTCCTTCGCGCTGCTGCTGATGTCGACTTTCGTCGAGGGCGAGCCGGGCGCCAACGGCGTCGGCGCCGGCTGGACGATGTATGTGCCGCTGTCGAGTTCGGGCCATCCGGGCCCGGCCGTCGACTTCGCGATCCTGTCGCTCCATCTGGCGGGCGCTTCGTCGATCCTCGGCGCCATCAACTTCATCACGACGATCTTCAACATGCGCGCGCCGGGCATGACCCTGCACAAGATGCCGCTGTTCGTGTGGTCGATCCTGGTGACGGTGTTCCTGCTGCTGCTGTCGCTGCCGGTGCTTGCCGGTGCGATCACCATGCTGCTCACCGACCGCAACTTCCACACGACCTTCTTCAACCCCGAAGGCGGCGGCGACCCCGTGCTGTTCCAGCATCTGTTCTGGTTCTTCGGCCATCCCGAAGTGTACATCCTGATCCTGCCGGCTTTCGGCATGGTCAGCCAGATCATCTCGACCTTCTCGCGCAAGCCCGTGTTCGGCTATCTCGGCATGGCCTACGCCATGGTCGCGATCGGCGGCATCGGCTTCGTGGTGTGGGCGCACCACATGTATACGGTCGGCATGTCCTCGGCGACGCAGGCCTATTTCGTCGCCGCGACCATGGTCATCGCGGTTCCGACCGGCGTGAAGATCTTCTCCTGGATCGCCACGATGTGGGGCGGCTCGATCGAATTCCGGGCACCGATGATCTGGGCGGTCGGCTTCATCTTCCTGTTCACGGTCGGCGGCGTCACCGGCGTCGTGCTGGCGAATGCCGGCGTCGACCGCGTGCTGCAGGAGACCTATTACGTCGTCGCGCACTTCCACTACGTGCTGTCGCTGGGTGCGGTGTTCGGAATCTTCGCCGGCTGGTACTACTGGTTCCCGAAGATGTCGGGCTACATGTACAACGAGACGCTCGCGAAGGCGCACTTCTGGGTCACCTTCGTCGGCGTCAATCTGGTGTTCTTCCCGCAGCACTTCCTCGGCCTGTCCGGCATGCCCCGCCGCTACGTCGACTATCCCGACGCGTTCGCGGGCTGGAACCTGATCTCGTCGCTCGGGTCCTACATCTCCGGCTTCGGCGTGCTGATCTTCCTCTACTGCGTGCTCGATGCCTTCATGAAGAAGGTCCCGGCCGGCGACAATCCGTGGGGTGCGGGTGCGACCACGCTGGAGTGGACGTTGCCCTCGCCGCCGCCCTTCCATCAGTTCGAAGTGCTGCCCCGCGTGCAGTGATCGTTCTCCCGCGGCGCCCGTGACGGGCGCCGCGGCCTTCTAGAGAAGCGAGTTGAATTAAGTGTCCGTCCTCGACCACAACGCCATCGACATCAATCCCCGCATCTCCGAAGCGGAGGTCGGCGATTACATCGCGCTCCTGAAGCCGCGGGTGATGTCGCTGGTGATCTTCACCGCGCTGGTCGGGATGGCGATGGCGCCCGGGCGTTTCCACTGGGTGCTGGCGATCACTTCGCTGCTCTGCATCGCCGTCGGCGCCGGCGCCTCCGGCGCGCTCAACATGGCGCTGGAAGGCGATATCGACGCCAAGATGTCGCGCACCGCCAACCGGCCGATTCCGCGCGGCCGCATTACCCGCCCTGAAGCCATGGCGTTCGGCCTGACGCTGTCCTTCTTCTCGGTGATGACGCTCGGCATCCTCGTCAACTGGATGGCGGGCGCGCTGCTCGCCTTCACCATTTTCTTCTACGTCGTGATCTACACGATGGGCCTGAAGCGCTGGACCGCGCAGAACATCGTGATCGGCGGCGCCGCCGGTGCGCTGCCGCCGGTGGTGGCGTGGGCCGCGGTCACGGGCACGGTCGACGTCGAGCCGCTGCTGCTGTTCGCCATCATCTTCTTCTGGACCCCGCCGCACTTCTGGGCGCTGGCGCTGTTTCGCTCCGACGATTACGCGCGCGCCGGCATCCCGATGCTGCCCAATGTCGCCGGTCCCGACGCGACCCGTCTCCAGATCCTGCTCTACACCATCGTGCTGATCGCGGTCGCCGCCGCGCCCTGGGCGCTCGGCTATTTCGACGCCGTCTACGGCATCGTCTCGCTGATCCTCGGCGCCGGCATGCTGATGCTCGCGATCAACGTCTACATGCGCCGCGAGCGAGCTGCGTCGCTGCGCGCCACCCGCAAGCTGTTCGCCTTCTCCATCCTCTATTTGTTCGCGCTGTTTGCGACCCTCTTGCTCGAGGTCGTATTCCGCGCGCTGGCTCCTATGGTCTGGGGCGTATGATCACCGCAATGGCCGACAAACCCGAGCCAGATGGCATCGTCCTCACCGAGGCGCAGAAGAAGAGCCGTCGTCAGCGCTCGATCGCGATCGCTCTCGCGCTCGGCGTGCTGGTGGTGCTGTTCTTTGCCGTCACCATGGTCAAGGGGCCGGCAGTCCTCGTCCGGCCGATGTAGGAAACATGGATCACGAACCCACCATATCGCAGGATGGCGGCGCCAAGCCGGCCAGGCGTGAGCCGACCAAGCGCCACGGGCTCGGCCGCGACGTGGTGGTTGCGTCCATCTGCGGTGGCGTGGTCGCGCTGATGGTCGGCGCCTCCTACGCGGCGGTGCCTTTCTACAACTGGTTCTGCCGCGCCACCGGCTTCAACGGCACGACCCAGGTCGCGACCTCCGCGCCGGCGACCGGCCCGATCGCGCGGAAGATCTCGGTGCGCTTCGATTCCAACGTCGCGCCGGGCCTGCCCTGGAAGTTCGAGCCGGAGCAGAGCGAGATCGAGGTCAATATCGGCCAGGTCGTGACCGTCTTCTACACCGTGACCAACCAGGCCGCGCGCACCACGTCCGCGCAGGCTGCCTACAATGTCGCGCCGCTGACGGTCGGCTCCTATTTCCAGAAGATCAACTGTTTCTGCTTCACCGAGCAGACCATGGCGCCTGGCGAGAAGCGGGAGATGCCGGTGGTGTTCTACGTCGACCCGTCGCTGGCCGACGATCACGAGAACGACGGGCTGAACACCATCACGCTGTCCTACACCTTTTATCCGGTGAAGGATCCCGTGGTGAAGCCGCTGGCATCGGGCGAAGGCGACAAGCGCAAGGGAAATCTCTGACCGCCGGGCTCGCGCCCGGAAGGTCGGAAACGAGGGGATAAGTGCCTGACAGGCACGGGATTGAGGAGAGAGACCGCAAATGGCAACGGCGCACACCAAGCATCACGACTATCACCTGGTCGATCCGTCGCCGTGGCCGGCCGTCGGTTCGCTCTCGGCCTTCATCATGGCGGTCGGCGCGATCGCCTGGATGCACCACATGTTCTCGGCCGCGCCGATCGTGTTCGGCGTCGGCACTGTGGGCGTGCTCTACACCATGGCGAGTTGGTGGGGCGACGTGATCAAGGAAGCCCAGTACAAGGGCGACCACACCCGCGTCGTGCAGCTGCATCACCGCTACGGCATGATCCTGTTCATCGCCTCCGAGGTGATGTTCTTCGTCGCCTGGTTCTGGGCCTATTTCAACGCGGCGCTGTTCCCGGCGGACGCGGTCCACGCCACCCGTGATGCGGTGTTCGGTTGCGGCCTCGGTACTGCGGCCGGTGCCTGCGCAGTCCCCGGCACCTGGCCGCCGCATGGCATCGAGACATTCGATCCCTGGCATCTGCCGCTGCTGAATACGCTGATCCTGCTGACGTCGGGCACCACGGTGACCTGGGCCCACCATGCGCTGCTGGAGAACGACCGCCAAGGCCTCAAGTACGGCCTGATCCTCACCGTCGTCCTGGGCGCGCTCTTCACCTGCGTGCAGGCCTATGAGTACAGCCATGCGGCGTTCTCGTTCGGCGGCAACGTCTACGGCGCGACCTTCTTCATGGCGACCGGCTTCCACGGTTTCCACGTGCTGGTCGGCACCATCTTCCTGCTGGTCTGCCTGTTCCGCGCCTATGCCGGCCATTTCACGCCGACCCAGCATCTCGGTTTCGAGTTTGCCGCCTGGTATTGGCACTTCGTCGACGTGGTCTGGCTGTTCCTGTTCCTCTGCATCTACGTCTGGGGACACGGCGCCGAGACCATGGCCCACGGCGCGCACTAAGCCGCGAGGCAGATCATCAAGAAGGGCGGCCCGCAAGGCCGCCCTTTCGCTTTCAGGCCGCCGGAAGACGCGGCGGAACTGTGATAGAGTCCGCGATCATGAATGACACCACCGGCCCGTCCGTAGCGGAAACCACCGTCCTGCAAAGCGCGCTGCGCGGGCTTGCCTGCAGATGTCCGCGCTGCGGCCAGGGCAAGCTTTATGCGGGCTTCCTGACGCTCGCCCCCGCCTGTGACCGCTGCGGTCTGGACTACGCCTTCATCGATACCGGCGACGGCCCGGCGATCTTCATCATCATGCTGGCCGGCGGGATCGTGGTGGCGGCCGCACTCATCGTCGAGGTCAAATACCAACCGCCTTACTGGCTGCATGCGGCGCTTTGGCTGCCGCTGATCCTGGTCACCACGCTATTGCCGCTGCGTGCGATGAAGTCGCTGCTGATCGCGCTGCAATTCCACCACAAGGCGGCGCCGGGCCGGTTGGTCGACCGCGCGAAATGAACCAGCCTGCGCGCAAGCCCCGCGTGGCCGGCTTCGCGCTGTTCACGCTGTTCCTCACGGCCGTCTTCGTCGCGCTGGGCCTCTGGCAATTGCAGCGCCGGACCGCAAAGCACGCGCTGGTCGCAGCCCTCACCGAGCGTCTTGCAGAGGCGCCGATTGCGCTGCCGCCGCCTTCGCAATGGGCCGCACTCAATCCCGCGCGCGACGAATTCCGCCGCGTCAGCTTCACCGCGACCTACGCGGCCCTGCCGGATGCGATGGTCTATTCCTCGGGCTCGGCGGTGCGCAAGGACGCCTCCGGCCCCGGCACCTGGGCGTTCCTGCCGGCGAAGCTCGAGAGCGGCGAGATGGTCGTGATCGATGCGGGCTTCGTCGAGAACACGATGCAGGACCGCAGCGTCGAGGATCGCGCGGTGAAGAAGCTCGTCACTGGACAGCCGGTCGCCCTTACCGGCTATTTGCGTTTTCCCGAGCCGCCCGGCTGGCTGACGCCGGCGGAGAACCGCGACAGGCGGCTCTGGTTCGTGCGCGATCATCGGGCGATCGCTAGCGCGCTCGGCTGGGGCGCGGTCGCACCGTTCTATGTCGATCTCGAGCAGCCGGTGCCCGAGAACGGCATCCCCCGCCCGGGGCCGCTCGACGTGCATCTGAAGGACGATCACCTGCAATACGCCGTCACCTGGTTCATGCTGGCAGGCGCGGTGCTGATCGCCTTCGCCGTGTGGGCAAGAGGCCGGCGGCAGATCTGAGCTTGTCCATGAATATCCCGAGGGAACCCGGTATCGCCCGGGGTTTACCATTCAGCACACATTCACGAGTGTGGCCCTAAGCCGCGATCGATTTTCTGCGGCAGACAGGATTGCGGCGTGAGCGATTTCGACCAGATGGGAATTGTCGTCGATTGGGTGGACGCCTGCAGGAAGGGCGACCTCACGACGTTGCTCGACCTCTACGCGGACGACGCCGAGCTTGAATGCATCTGCAGCGAATCGCGGCGCCACCGCGGCAGGAGCGAGATCGAAGGCTATTGGAGACCGCGACTGAGCGCTTTCTCTTCGGTGGGCTTCAGGCTCGAGGAGATACATCCCGCCTCGGAGGGCGTCGATCTCGAATATTCGGTTGCCGGCGCGCTTCGCATCCGCGCCTCGTTTCGATTTTGCCCGCAAGGCAGGATCCGCAGCATGCTGTGCGAACCGGCGAGACAGAATGCGCAACTTGGCTGCGCCTGCTAGCGCTCGTTTTGCGCGGGGCGGTTCTCCGACAAGATCATGGTTGGCAAGTCCGACGCCTCGCGCGCCGGTTGGACCGGCAGGCGGCAGCGCACATAGGTTCGCCCATCCACGCGCAGCAATGACAGCGATCCGCTGAGCGCGCGCACGCGCTCATGCATGCCAGTCAGGCCGCGGCCAAAAACGTTGCCTTCGGGGAAGCCGCCGCCGTCGTCGGAGATATCGACGACGAGTGCTTCACCGGTGATGGTCGCCTGGACGTCGGCGTTGCCGGCCTTGGCATGACGCAACACGTTGGTCAGCGCCTCCTGGATCACGCGATAGACGGTCCGCGCGTGCGGCCCGTCGACCTCATTGAGTTTGGAATCGATCGTGTCCGTCAGGACGATATGTGGGGCCTGCTTGCGAAAATTCTGGAACAGCGTCCGCACGCTGGTCGAAAGGCCGAGCTCCTCGATGTAGAGCGGCCGCAGCCGGTCGAGGATGCGGCGATTGGTTTGCTGGAGCGCTTCGACCGATTGCAGTACGTCCTCGGCCGAATTGCCGAGATTCCCCGCCTGCGGAGCGGCGTCGATCAGCGCAATCGTGCCGGCGCGGATGCTGAACAGCAGCGGTCCGAGCTCGTCGTGCAATTCGCGGGCGAGATCGCGCCGCTCGTCGTCCTGCAGCGACACCAGGCGGTGCATCAGATCGCGATTGTCCTGGCTGAGTTGCGCCAGCGTCGCTGCCAGTGCATTTGCTTCCTCACAGCTTTGCCGGATTTCGGGCGGTCCTCCCACCGGGATCGGAGTTGCGTAATCGCCGCGCCGGATGCGGGTGAGCCCATTGCCGAGATGTTGCAACGGCCGCAAGGCCGACCCCGCGAAGAGATAGGCAATGGTACCGGTCAGCAGCATCAGCGCGGCGACCAGGCTGGCCAGCGCGAGGAAGCCGATCCACTTCTCGAACAGGTCGGCGGAGAGGTCCGGCAGGAATACGAGATCGCCCACATGCTTGCCGTCAATCACGACAGGCGAGGCATTGTCCATGTTTGGTATGGTCAGAAGGTTGACGAACCAGCTTGGAACTAATTTAAGGTTGCGAATGTCATCCCTTGGGGAGGGCAATGGACCCTCTTCGACACGACGGAATTGAATATCGGAGGACGTGTCCAACAGTTGGACAAACGCATCCAGCGTCTTCTG